>OCVR010000087.1_pt1 | contig 69325 bp, 51 predicted proteins | sample 1539091 | NCBI WGS metagenome assembly OCVR01 (sample SAMEA3355530, study PRJEB22509) | marine metagenome | biome: marine; feature: coastal ocean; material: water | place: USA | collected 2010-08-07 | depth 16 m | reverse complement strand
TTTAGAAAGTCATAAAATTATTGAAATCAATATTATCTTGCTCCAGGCCAATTACATAACAAATGAATTAGTACCAGTTGTTGAAATACAATTCTCCAAAATCTAATTTAACATCAAAAAAAAGCGCCAGTGATATATAACCACTGACGCGTTTTTTTTAATTCATCAATTCTGCATTCCAAATTAGAATATTTATTCAGGATAAATACTAATTGAAAATATATCTCAGTCCAATTTGTGCCTGCCATCTACTACTAAGACCAAAATCATCATAAAATGTCTGTTGATTAGCTTGATCAAAAGTATACACTGGATCTCCATCAGTAACAGCAACAGATATTGGTTGATTTAATCCTGTATTAGTAGCTCTCTGAGTTACTCCCCAAGAACTAGAAATTAGATTTCCTAGATTAAGAACATCGAGACTCACCTGAAATTTATTTCCACTAGACACCCCAATATCTTGAAGTATTCTCAAATCAAGACTTCCAAACCAAGGCGAAAGAGCATCATATCTTTTAGCATAATCCCCTCTATTATCAGACAAGTAGTCATCTTGTCCTATATATGATTTAAAAGCTTCTTTCTGAGCAGATTGAGTTGCAACATCCCCTGAAAAAGTAAGTGCATCTATCTCCATATCTGTCGGAATGTAGATTAAATCATTTAAGCCTGATCCATCATTATTGATATCTCCAGCATAAGTATAGCTAAACCTGGCTCCTTGTGCATATTCGCCAAATAAAGAAACCGTAGTTGCATACCTTTCTCCAAATTCAAATTTCTTAGATATTGCTGTTATGAATCTATGCTTATTTCCATACAATGAAGGTGCTAAATCAGCTTCATTTGTATGTGATATATTTGCCGGATTTCTATCGTATGCATCAGATGAAATTTCAGCATCCACAGAATTTACTTCTTCAGCTTTCAAGTAATTATACCCAAACATAACAAAATTATTAGCCCAAGATCTTTGCAATTGGAATGAGGCATTGAAAGAATATCCTTTATCTGTATTAGTAAATACATATGCATTTGTAGAACCCCCAAATGGACCTTCAGCTCTATCTTCAGCACCATATATTGGCCTATCATCCACACCATTAAGAGTATTTGTTGGTAGTTTTAATCCTTGATTTTGCACCATCTGCGCATGTAGATCTTTCGTGTAGAGTAAATCTACAGTACCCGTCCAATCTTTAATTTTCTTATCAAATCCTAAACTCGTTCTCCACACTTGAGGAAATTTAAAATCAGGATCAGTCATATTATAAAAGAAGAAATCTGGATTAGCAACTTGGTTACCTATCCATACCGCTGGGAATCGTCCTGAAAAAAGACCAGTTCCTCCTCTAATCTGTGATGATCTATCACCTGCGATATCGTAATTAAATCCAAGCCTTGGGTTGAATAAAATATTTCCAGTAGGAAGATCAGTGTGGTTATATTTTATAGCTTCTCCCTTGTCATTATAATAAGTTACGTCTGGTGCATATACTCCTCCATCATCTATTGAGCCACCTTTTCTATCTATATTTTCTTGAATTAGATCTGCCGTATTGAAATAAAGTGGCATATCTATTCTTAATCCAAAAGTTAAAGATAGTTTGTCATTCGCTTGATACTCATCTTGTGCATATAAAGACCATTGCCCTAATTTAGTTTGAGCCAATGCCCAACTATCATCTGAATTGTTATTGGTAAATGCATCTCGTGCAGCTTGTACTTCCCCTGCAAAGTCATCTGATTTTATCAAGGCTTCTGCTTCACTAATATCAACTCCTGGAGCAAACAATCTAAATCCATATGATGTTAAATTGAAAGAATTATCAAAACTAAATTTCTCGAACGAAGTTCCAAAAGTAAAACTGTGATTGTTTTTGTACAAATTAAAATCATTTGTAATTTGAAACACATTTTGACTAAGCACATTATTTACAGAAAATGGTTCATGTCCAGCAATAATATAGTTAATACCGTTCTTCGAAATATTCAACACAGGAAATGGATCAGAAAAAGGATTTCTATCATCTCTAAATGTGGTATATCCCACTTTTAAATTATTTGCCATACTAGACCCGAATACAGAATTCAATTCTATGATTCCTGAGTTAATTTTATTATTTATTCTATACCCGCTATTTTGAAACTGAAGAGTAGTAAAATCTGGACCTCTTCTACCAAGCGCAGAAGGGTGAGCAGGTTGCTCTTTGAATGCATCTAAAAAATTATATGATGCAGATAATTTATGATTTTTATTTAGGTTAAAATCTAATTTAATTATTCCTTTTGTATTATCTCTATTATTTCTAAAATTGGAAAATGCCCCAGTATCATAGCCATGCTCTGACATAAGCAAATCAGAAATTAATTGCATATCCGATTGTAATACTCTTGACTCATTGCTAGCTCCCGACCCTGTATTCGGCTCAAACAAAGATCCTAGATCTGATCTTTTTGTAATTTCCAGATTAGCAAAAAAGAATGCCTTATTTTTAATAAGTGGACCACCGATTGAAAAACCTGTTTGTAGTGATGAGAGATCGCCCGTTGGCACCTCAGTATCATTTACTTTTCCACCGGTCATAGCACTATTGCGATAAAATCCATATGCCGTACCTTCAAAATTGTTAGTTCCCGATTTTGTAACCGCGTTTATTGAAGCACCTGTAAAACCTGATTGTGTAATATCATAAGGAGCTATATTAACTGATATTTGATCAATCGCATCAAGTGACACCGGCTGTGCATCTGACTGACCACCTGGAGTAGCAGCATCCAAGCCAAATGGATTATTGAATATCGTACCATTCAAACTGTAATTATTAAACTGATCATTACGCCCTGCAAATGAACCGCCTTTGGCAGACATTGGATTTAACCTAGTATAATCCTCAGCTGATCTTGAGATAGTAGGTAAATTTTTCAATTCGTCCCTTCCTATAGTTGTACTTGCACCAGTTTTCTCACCATTAAGTATTGGATCCAACGCGCCTATTATTTCTACACCTCCGATAGTTACCCCTTCCGCTACCAACTCAAAATCTAATTTTAATTTTTGACCTAGAGTTAAAAAAATATTTTCCGTATTATTGTTAGCATAACCGATATAGCTCGTTTCTATTCTATAAGGTCCTCCTATTCTCATATTTGGAAGATTGTACTTACCCTTTTCATTTGCAATAGCTCCATAAGCAGCACCTGAAGGGACGTGTGTGGCTAATATTGTAGCCCCAATTAACTCTTCATTCTCAGACATAATAGAACCACTCATACTCGCTGTGGTGACTTGCGCAAAGGAATAATTACAACTAATAAAAGTAATAAATAATAAACTGAACTTTAGGATAAAATTCTTCATAGTAATTGTGCTTTATTTAATTTTCGATCTCCTAATATAAATATCATTATCTAACAACTCCTAACGAAAAATTATTTTCTGTGGAAATGTGGATAAATTGTGGAGAATATAAGTATTTGATTGAGTGTGGACCTCCAGACCTGATTTCCAATGATAAAATTTAATAGCCATTTCAATCACATAACTAAATGCCTAAATCTTTACTCTCTCCTTTCCACAATACACATTACCCCCTTCACTTTTCAAAAATCCTATCAAGGTCATTCCACATTCCTCTGCTAATTCTATTGCTAAACTTGATGGTGCACCTACTGCTACAATGCAGCCTATACCTGCCATCATAGCTTTTTGGATCAATTCAAAACTCGCGCGTCCACTTAGTAGACAAATAGTTTTATTTAAAGGTAAATTACCACTCTGCAATCTGTTCCCAACAAGCTTATCCATAGCATTATGTCTACCGACGTCTTCAGCTACATGCAATAGATTAGCTTCTAGGTCAAATAGAGCTACCGCATGATTTCCTCCGGTGATGCTAAACAAATTCTGCATTTCATCTAGCTGATCTCTAAGTGAAACTATTGTACTTTGACTAACAGTAAATTTAGACGCCCAAGGCAGGTATTGAGTATTCGTCTTGATCATATCTAGAGAAGCTTTGCCGCAAATACCACAACTACTACTCATAAATGTATTGCGATGTAGAAGCCCATCTGGTAAATTAGCCCGATCCTTTAGCAATACTTCAATTACATTATCATCAATCACCTGATACTCTAATACATCTGAAATATCAGTCACTATTCCTTCAGTAAAAAGAAATCCACTAGCCAAGTCTAAATCAAATCCTGGTGTTCGCATAGTAATAGCGATCTGACTCGGTCTTCCTCTATGTCGTATCCTGATTTCCAATGGTTGCTCAATGATTACATGATCCTGTATGGATTTCAATTCTCCTTGATTCATTTTTAAGATAAATACTTCTTTTACACCTTTCGTCTTTTCCATTATTTGGCTTGTGGATTGGTATATAGGTTACTTTCATCTTCTTGTACTCTAGGCACTAAACATTGAAAGTCTTTTTCAACTAGTATATGAAGACCACCTTCGACACCATTAGCTATAATGTGTTCAAAACCGACCTGATCTTCCTTTAGAAACACTTCTAATTGTTCATATGGCACTTTGAGGTCGATAGTATTATATTTCATTTTAATTGACATTTCCTCCTTATCGGATAGTGATATCATATATTTCAATGTATTTCCGACAGTAATTTGGCATTCTGAGAGTACACAACCTTCCTCAGACAAGCTGTTTACATTCTTTTTGGAGAGTCTTAGCCGTATAGATGAGTCCTTTATTCGTATTTTCATGGCGGAAAGATAAATTATTATTTACACCTGAAATACCCATTATCATTGAGACTAAAGAGAATTGACTTAATATTTCCACTTTCCGTTTTAATTTTAGTGAAACTTTATAGCAAATTTATTCCTTTAGATGTTTAGTAAGCTGTGAGATACTAACTAACTTGCAGTCATTAATAATTACGAGGTAATAAAGTGCCTCACAACATAATACATTACAATGAGTACAGGAACTGTAAAATTCTTTAACGAATCCAAAGGGTTCGGGTTTATCACAGAAGAAGGAACCAACAAAGAACACTTCGTACATGTAACGGGTCTAGAAGACGACGTACGTGAAGGTGACAACGTAGAGTTTGAACTAGTAGAAGGACGTAAAGGGCTTAATGCCGTAAACGTAAAAGTAGTAAATGGGTAAATGTTTGGTGAGTGTTAAACTACTTACTAGTTAATCAGTTAACCAAACTCAACATATACTTTAAAAAATTACTTGCCATCAACACTTGTGTTGATGGCTTTTTCTTGTTAATCTAGTAAGGTTAGTAACATTTCAATTTTCGGTGCGATTTGGCTATCTTCTCCAAGCCATCAAAGACCAACATGATTAGAGTATAATAATTCCGTCAAACTATATCTCTGTTTCTTCTCCTGCGGATGCTTTACTGCTGGTTTTTTCGTTCGACCTACTTACTTTATTGTTACTAGGTTGATTTACTGATGATGAGCATAATTAGCTGATCATATCGGTTTATTTTAATAAACGCCAAAGATCTACGTAAACGTTTAAGATACTTGGCTTTATACTGATGATTAGCATTTTTGCTAGTCCCAAACATTTTTTATAACAATACTAGCACAGGTATAATGTGTATGATGATACCATTCATTTCAACTATTATTATACCTTTGCTTAATATATATATAGTATGACATTCAAGCAATTAGGTTTAATCGAGCCAATCCTTAAGGCGCTCGTAGACAAAGGGTACGAAACACCTAGCCCAATACAAGCACAGTCAATTCCAATCTTGTTAGACAAGAAGGACTTACTAGGATGTGCACAGACAGGTACCGGTAAAACCGCAGCATTTGCAATACCGATCATCCAACAGATCTACAATGATGTAGAGCAGGAGAAGGGCAAGAAGAAAATCAAAGCATTGGTAGTAACTCCGACTAGAGAGCTAGCTATTCAAATCGCTGATAACTTTGTAGAATATACCAAGTATGCACGTAACATCTCTACCACTGTAATATTTGGCGGGGTTAAACAAGGAAAGCAAACCGCTAGACTTGCTAAAGGTGTTGATGTATTAGTCGCTACCCCTGGTCGCCTACTGGACCTTATCAATCAAAGATTTATATCTCTTAGTGATATCCAATATATCGTACTCGATGAAGCAGATCATATGTTAGACATGGGTTTTATTCATGATGTACGTAAGATCATTAAGCTATTACCACAAAATAGACAATCACTATTATTCTCGGCTACAATGCCTAAGGATATTGTAGAGATCTCTCAAACACTACTAGGAAACAAATTTGAAAGAATAACCATCAAGCCTGATCAGGCTACTGCTGAGAAAGTAGAACAAGCGGTATACAAGGTCAGTAAGAAAAACAAAGGAGTACTGTTAGAAGATATTCTCAATGAAAAAGGTCAGGTTTCTACCCTAGTATTCTCTAGAACGAAACATGGTGCTAATAAGATCGTCAAAGTGCTGAACAGGTCAGGTTTCAAAGCAGAAGCTATACATGGGAACAAATCTCAAGCATCTAGACAGAAATCGCTGAAAGCATTTAAAGATGGAAAGATTCATATACTTGTAGCTACTGATATAGCAGCTCGTGGTATTGATGTAGATGATCTTGCATTGGTAATTAACTATGATCTGCCTAATATCCCAGAGACTTATGTACACCGTATCGGTCGTACGGGTAGAGCGGCGGCTAGTGGTATCGCACTTTCATTCTGTAATGGAGAAGAGAGAGCTTATCTCAGAGATATCGAGAAACTAATCAAACAAAAGGTCCCAGTCATTACAGAGCATTCATATGTTGATAATGAACCTGAACCATCGAGCAAGGATATAAAGGCTTCCAAGGCAAACAATAGCAGGGGCAGATCTCAAGGTAGATCAAGCAGAGACGATAGAAATGCTACGAAGAAGAAAAGACCAAATAAAAGTAGAAACGACAATAGGTCAGATCGATCTAATGATAAAAAAGATGATCGTCCGAGAAGAGAAGACATTAGTAGAAGTAAACCTCAAGGTGAAAGATCAGCGAATAGAAATAACTCTGAACAAAAGCCAAGAGATGGTAAACCAAACAATAAAAGAAGAAACAACAGAAACGATAAGCCAAGAGAAGAAATACAAGATCAAAATTCAAGATCATCACAATCTAATAACCCGTCTAATAGATCAGGAAACAATAATCCTAGGAATAAAAAAACGAAAGATGGCGTATCTAAGACTGAAAGAAAATTCCGAGAAGGTCAAAAAAAATCATCTGACTACAAAGGAAAATATAGACCGAAAGGAACAATGTGGGAGCTTGATTAATTACCGAGTAACGGCTTAATTTTATCTGAAAATAGGCTTACATCTTTGGTGTAGCCTATTCTTTTGCTTAATGACAATTGTCTACCTTGAATACAACTATTCCCTTGGATAGAAGCTAATAATGCCAATTGAAACACAAAAAAGCCCATTAACAAAGTTAATGGGCTTTTTTGTCTTAAAAACTAAATGTCAGTACTAAAGTACTTCTACATTTACTGCATTTAATCCTTTTCTTCCTTCCTCTGTGTCAAAAGAGACTTTGTCTCCTTCAGCTATTGAACTTCCGTTTAATCCATTTACATGAACAAACACATCTTTTCCACCGTCGTCTGGCGTGATGAATCCGAATCCTTTACTGTCATTAAAAAACTTTACTGTACCGTTACTCATTGTTGTTATATTATATTGTCTACTGGCTAGATATAAGATTAATACCCTTACCACATTGCAATATACATACATTTCAGATATTTAGTTTCATGTTTTTATATTTTCAAGCGGAAAATTGGAAGTATTAATTAAAATAGATATTTGATGTACTCAGAAATGTAATTGATCATTCGACATGGTGGAATTACTCATCAAAAGTAACCTAAGTTATAGGCTATCATCCATTATTCCGCTCCCTCTGTATCCTCTCCTAATCTTTAGCTTCGAGCCAAGCTCTATGTGCTTTTATTTGATTGAGTTCTCCATAGCTCACATCATAACCCATTTTTACTCTAAGATCTCCAAATCCTTCAAACTTAATCGTATCGAATGATTCCATCATCTTAGCTACTTTTTCTTCTTTCATCAAATCTGTAATGGGAATTTCTCCTTCTTTGATCCAATGTGCTAAGTGTGTGTCTATCGTAGACGCCGCCATCGATCTGATTTCTGATATCGCTTTGACCGTAAGGCCATCACGATAAAGTTGCAATGTGATGTCATTCGTTGCTCCCTTTTTGCTTGTAGAGATTATAGGTTGGGAGTCCATTTCTAGTTCGGATCGTTTGTATATTTTAGCATCTTTACCGAGGTTATCATCTCCAACGGTAAGACTATAAAGTCGATCCATCTTATCCCATAGCTGGTCATAGAAATCGGTTTGCAGCTTAATGTACTTTTTAGTCTTGGCTTTGACTTGATATTCTGGTATATGTATACTGAGCGGCTTAAGGACTTTTTCGTATATCTGCTCAGTAAAATAATTGATGCCTTTCGACGTCTTAGTGTATATCAATTCTATATACGCTTCATTGGCTCCCATCTCTCTGATCCAACGTGAGAGATAGCCATCAAAATCTGTGGATACCGCCAATAGATTAAGCAATTGCTTCTTGACTTTATCTACTATTATATAAACTCTATCCTTATGTGGAACTGAGGAGTCGGATATGTAGTCCTGTATCTCCTCTACTCTATCTACTAACTTACTCATAGAGAATACCTTTCTGATCGACTCTAGAGAGTACGCTTTCTTGGCTTCTGGTAGTGCTGTCATTGCATGAGAAAGATCTGGCATTGCGTTATGAAATTCTACGATACGTGAATCTACAATCACATTACGTGCTGTGACAGGCTTAATCAATGTCAATCCCTCAAGTGAAGTACATCTACTCAGAGCTACATAGGCTTGACCAGCTGCAAAACTTTTAGAAAGATCCATTCTTACCTTATTAAGCGTAAGGCCTTGACTTTTATGCACAGTCACAGCCCAAGCTAATCGCACAGGAAATTGAATGAATTCACCTAGTACTTCCGATTCTATCGTGTTTTCAGCATTGATAGTATACTTTTCGTTTTTCCATTCCACTTTCTCTATCCAAGAGGTTGATTTATCATCTATAAACTCTACTCTGATCAAATCTTCTTCTCGATCATAGTTAAGCACTTTAGCGATTTTACCATTATAATAAAGGCCTTCAGATTCATTTCGAGTAAACATAATGATCGCCCCTATTTTTATCTTAATCTCCTCATCTACAGGATATGCGTTCTCATTGAATTTTCCTGTGATTTTGGCCTTAAGTTTCTCTATAGGTTCTTCTATCTCTGCTAATTTCTTTTGATTGATCTGATCTGCAATAGCATTATGTGTACATAAGGTGATGATTTCTTCATCTTCTAGCTCTTTGGGAGCATATTGCTGATTCAGTAGTTTGAGATCTTCCTCGGTTGCTATGCCATCTCTAATACGATTAAGTGTCTCTAAAAAAATATCATCTTTCTGCCTATACACTTTGGTCAACTCAACGCATAACACATTGCATCTCTGAAATACATGAGAAGAAAAGAAATAACCTGTTCTATAATAATGCTTGAGTACATCCCATGCATAATCTTTGATGACTGGAGGCAGCTGATATAGATCTCCGATCATAATGACTTGTACCCCTCCAAATGGATCAGCGCGCCTGCGAACTGACCTTAACACAAAGTCTATTGCATCCATCATATCGACACGTACCATACTCACCTCATCTATTACAAGGGTATCCATCTCACGCAGAAGATTTAGCTTTTCTTTATTGTACTTCATATGACGCTTCAGCATCGTTCTGCTAGTGATGGACTGTGACTCTGGATAATTATCATCAGGTACAAATGCTGTTAACGGCAACGTAAGTAATGAATGTATGGTGACGCCCCCAGCATTGATGGCGGCTACTCCTGTGGGAGCAACTACGACAACATTCTTATCCGTGGAATCAATTATATCTTTAAGCAAGGTAGTTTTACCTGATCCTGCTTTACCAGTAAGAAATAAATGTCTTCCTGTTTGAAGCATATACTCTTTAGCGATGTGCCTTTCTATGTTCTCTGTTTCTATATTCATGATCTCAGTGTCAAGGTAGTCATTTTCACTTTTTCGCCAAGAGAGATCATATAGTATTTTAGATTTGAGGTCTATAATTGGTGCCAGTCTAATAGTTTTGTAACTAGACACAATTACTATCAGTTTTAAGTATCAAGAAAAAAGTGAGGCGAGCTGAACCTACTCGCCCTCACTTTATCTACTTTGGATATTTAATCAGTTCATATTCTAGAATGGTACTTCTTCGCTAGCTACTTCATTCTTTACGAATGAGTTGAATTCTCTAGTTTTGATCTCAGTCATATATTTCGTGACACCTTCTTTGTCTTCATACGAGCTATAAGTGAGTTTTCCCTTGATAAGAATCTGATCACCTTTACTAATGATTTTAGCCATTAGTTCAGCTGTCTTACCCCACGCTACTATTCTGTGCCATTGTGTTTCTTTTACTTTTTCGCCCTTGCTAGTGTTGTAATACTCATTGGTGGCTAATGAAAATTTCACAAGTGATATTCCAGATTTTGTAGTCATCAGTTCTACATCTGCTCCTGCATTTCCTACTAGTTGTACTTCATTGTTAAATGTGCTCATAATTATAATATTTAATGTGTGTTAGTATGCTTACGTGTCTCGATTGGTATTTTGATATATACGCAAGCACTTGATAATAATAAACGCCAAATCTCTGTCTGACTTATTGACAATGCAAATATCAGAGCATAAATAAGGCGTAGTCGTTTAATTATCGTTTACATACGTTTATATACGTTTGTTTAACATTTATTGACGACTACACAACGCACATAGTACTGAATATCAAACATCTACAGATTCCATCACATTATTTCACTTATTTCGTCAAAACACAAAAAAAGACCAAACGGATATCCATTTGGTCTTTTCAAGATATAAAATAAAAATACCTAACTATTAATCGTATTGCGTCATCAATCCACTACTTCTCCCCCTGGTATGGTCCCCTTATTGGAAATTTTCGTTAACAGATTATTGATGACTAAACTTATTTACTCAAAACAATTTTAGCATTTCTTACCTGACTACCATTGACAAATCTTAGTAAATAGGTTCCCGACGGTTCATTTGTTAAATCTATAGTGTGATTAACTTTTAATCCAAGATTTGTGAGTGACTGCTTTTGTACTAGTCTTCCATGTATATCCATTACCTGCATCTCAAGATCAACAGATTCTACCAATTCCATCTCAATATAGAATCTATCAATCGCAGGATTTGGAAATATTTTGAGGTCTGTAATAGCTGATAAAACTAATACACTACTGATAATATCAATATCCTTACTGATATTGTCTTCTACACATTCATTTGATGCTCTCAAATTAACAGTATACATTCCATAATTTTCGTATACATGCACAGGATTTATCTCAGAAGATGTAATACCATCACCAAAGTCCCAGATAAAGTTTTCTCCATACAATCCTGTATAAGTAAATGAATATTCAAGATCATTGGCTACAATGTCAAATTCTGCTGTAGCGAATCCAACGATCTCGATCAGATCATCATAGATTACTTCACTATCACCTGCTTCAGCTGACACTATTAGTGATACATCATAGATTCCTGGAGTCGTATAGATCACAATAGGATTTTGCTCTGTACTTGTAGCTGGATTTCCTCCTTCAAATGTCCAAAGCCATCCTATTACATTATTTGATGAATTATCTGTAAATTGAATCTCAGTCGTTCCACAACCTTTATTTGTACTTGCCGAACCATTTGCAGTAGGTAAGGAATTAGCTGTAATAGTTTGTGTACTTACAACTTCACCGCATTGGTTAGTAGTCGTAAGAGAAACGATATAATCTCCTTCCACATCATAAGTGTGTATTGGATTGATATCACTAGAAGTGTTACCGTCACCAAAGTCCCACGCATATGTTGTAGCACCCATACTATTGTTAGTAAACGTTACTTCTTGCATGTTATTCACTGCTATAAATAAAGAGCTTGGTAATGCTGAAACCGTTACTAGATCAGTAAATAAAATCTCATCTGTACCTGCTGTGGCAGTAACAATTAAACTCACATCAAATGTACCTTCTAAATTATAGGTAACAACTGGATTCTGTTCAGTAGATTCTGCAGGAGTAGCTCCTTCAAATGCCCACAACCATCCTGTAACGTTGTCAGAAGACATATCTGTAAAGGTTACTTCATCACCTTCACAGACAGCAGTAATACTAGCTGATCCATTAGCTGATGGTAATGCATTGGCGCCAACAGTACTTGTAATTACATTATCACCACATGAGTTAGTCGCGATGAGTGTTACAGTATAGTCACCCTCAGTTGCGTAAGTATGTATGGGGCTAATATCTATAGAAGTATTACCATCACCAAAATCCCACATGAAACTATCTGCTTCCAAAGAGTTATTAGTAAATGTTACTGTAAGCATATTATTTACACCTACGAAACTAGCTAAAGGTACGTCTGATACAGTTACGAAATCGACTTCTGACGCACTACTACTTCCAGTTGGATTACTTACTATTAGTTCCACATTGTAGGTACCTGCTGCATTGTATACAACGGTAGGATTCGCATCTAAACTTGTTGATGGTGTTCCTCCTTCAAATGTCCATGCATAGGCAGTAACATTACTACTCGATGTCTGGTTGTAAGATACTGTCAAAGCATTACAACCTTCTGTTATGTCAGATGTAAATCCTGCCGTAGGTGTAGTATATAGATTGAGTGTCTGCGTAATCACATCACTATTACAAGGTCCGGTAGCTGTCAATGTTACCTCATAAACTCCTTCCTCTGAATAAGTATGAATAGGATTTACTCCTGTAGATGTCATGCCGTCACCGAAGTCCCAAACGTAGGATGTCCCTGCTGCTGAACTTTGATTTTCAAAAGTCACTTCTAATGCTGCATTGGTGAATGCATATCCTGCAGTTACTTGGTCTTGAGCAACAACATAATCATCGACTGTTATTGTATTCATCCCTTGCGCATTAGTTACTGTAAGGGTTACATCATATGCTCCAGGAGTGCTATAGGTTACCGAAGGATTTTGTTCCGTACTGGCCGTTGGTGTTCCACCTTCAAATGTCCAAGCCCACGTTTCAGGGTTAAAAGTACTTGCATCTGTAAATTCAAGAATAAATTCTGCACAATCTGTTGGAGATCCTACTGTACTAAACGCTGCTACTGGAGCAAGACTAATTACAACCGTCTGAGTGTCTGTTACCGTGCCACATATACTTGATGCAGAAAGAACTACCTCATAAGATCCACTGGATGTATAGGTATACATTGGATTTTCGTCCATAGATGTATCTCCGTTACCGAATTCCCAATTATATGTATCTGCATTAGTACTCGTATTAGTAAAAGTAACATCTCCTCCTATAACCATATATGTATAATCACTCGTCGCTGGCTCAGCTACAGTTATATAATCATTTTTAACTTCTTCGTCATTACCTGCTGCTGTGGAAGCTATCAATGTCACATCGTATAAACCGGCAGTATTGTACGTTACTGTAGGATTTTGCGATGTAGACGTTTCAGGAACTCCCCCTTCAAACTCCCATGACCAACCAGTGGTATTAGAGGAAGACAGATCACTGTAGGTAACTATCAATGAAGTACAACCTGATGTTGGGGTAGCTGTAAAATCCGCTGTAGGAATAGTTGCTACCTCTATATTTTCAAAATAGGTATCACTACCACAAGAGTTAGACACAGTCATAGAGACATTGTATATTCCATCCATGGCATAAGTATGTATCGGACTTTGTGTACTACTAAAATTTCCATCACCAAAATCCCACAAATAAGAATCTCCATCTGTCGATGTGTTATTAAAAATTGCAAGCAATAGATTAGTTGATACAAACCACTCTGCAACTGGCAGATCTATTATAACTACTTCATCACTTTTTGTAATAACGTCAGATCCAGAAGTATTCGTAACTTCTAGAGTGACATCGTAAGTCCCTGGATTATTATATGTGACTGTCGGATTTTGATTTGTAGAGGTACTCGGTGATCCTCCTTCAAATGTCCAAAGCCACTCAGTAGGTAGATCCACTGATATATCGGTAAAAATTACTGTTCCAATAGCACACTCATCAATAATAGTAGTCAGAAAATCTGCAATAGGTGCATTACCTCCACTTCCTACACATTCGGCAAGACAACTAATAGAATTATAAAAATTTTCAATATCGCTAATAGATGTTCCCGACCAAGTGTTAGTATTATTAACAGACGGAGCCATGATAAATCCACTTCCAGGAGCATCATGTAACGCATCAAAATTATGTCCAAGTTCATGAGACACCATAACACGCTTAGAATTGGCATTACTTGTAAAATTCTGGAGTGCATTATATCTAAAATTCGTAGAACAAATGGCACCTACCCATGCGATACCTACTGTACCTCCATCAAAGTTACGTCCAGTCCATATAGAGCCGACATCGTGTATTTGATTAAACCCTGATGGTCCCCAATCAGAGAAATCAGATAAAAGATCTCCCGCGTCTGTACTAGTGGTAAACGGATCTGACGCTGCAGTTGTGAATACTTGTTGCTCAACGATTAAATATTGAATCTCGTCAGCAAATTCGTCATCGTAATTAGTTTGAACATCATTGGCTACACCGATATTATGGTCCTCTGTTTCAAATACAGATCCAAAATCTTGAAACATTAGAAAATCAGAAACTATAGCCCAATCTACCTCAAAACAATCCCCTACTACTTTCTGAGATTCAGTTTTTGGCGCTAAGTCTTTATATTTTTCCTGAGCCTTTTCTACACCACACTTATGTGTATTATCTGGAATAATATTAGATATCAAATACGTAAGAAATTCATTAGAAGCTGCACTACTATTATAGTATCTGAGTGGCTCTATGTACATCGTCTCACGACCTTCTCGAATGTATCCATATATAAAATCGTTATTGAAAGTAAGACTGACTCTACTATCACTAGTGCCAAGTAAATAACCATTGTAAGCTCTTGGTCGACTATTCGCAACAACAGAAGCCCCGTTGTCATCTATAGCAGTCAGAGTATAGTTTTCAGCAATAATACCTGAGTTTTGTAGTGACATAGCATAGGTTCTGTCACCTATCGTTAATTGTAATGAAAAGTTATCGCCCCTAAGTGTAGGCAATATCTCATTGACATCTATTCTATGCACATTATGTTTTGTAAACTTTTGTGTTAGGTCGAACTTAACAGGGGTCTGAGACTGTAGAATAGACAAAAAGAAATATGCCATAAATAAAGTGGAAAAGCGTACTCTCATAAGTAAATTAAATTTTAATATAAAGTAAGTTTTTAGTAAGTATAGCTTATAAACAAAAGGTTATTAACATTGTTTGAAAAATTACTATCTAGGAGAATGAGAACTTTTCTGCATATATAGATGCAAGTCATAGAAGTAATTATATTTCAATCATTTACTTCATTGAGATTAAATACAAGGAAGTACTCATCTTAAAAATGTAAAATAGTACCAAAAGAAGCAGATATCAAAGAGAATTTGCTAATTATGTGTTAAATCATGTTTGATGCATCCATTTTTCTTACATATTTGTCGTTCAAATTATCATATTCTTGTTTAGTACTTAACTTAAATATCAATTACCAAAAAAAATAGAAGATGAAGAAGATACTTATTCCATTTTTAATGTTGGTATTCGTTTTTTCTCTCGCAGAGAATGCGAATGCTCAGCGTAAGAAAAGACGTAAAAAGAAGGACGATACAGAAGAATCTGTTAGATCTCAACGGTCTCGTGATCGAGATTCTGAGGAAGAAAATTATAAAAGCTTTGCAGATAACCTTGTATATGATATCAACATTGGTAATATTTCTTTGAGTAATGGTTTATTTGGCATGTCATTTAAACCTCAGATAGGCTATAAACTACACGAACGGATAACTCCTGGAATAGGTATTAAGTATTACTACAATTTACTATCTGATAATAGGTATCCTGATGATTTCCACTTAAACGATATTGGAGCTTTTGTATTTACTCGATTAAAGGTAACTGAAGCTTTTTTTGCTCACGTGGAGTACTCCTACATAAGTTTTGATAACGATTGGTTCTTTCAAGATGAAAGAGTTTCGTTCAACTACCCACTTGTTGGGGCTGGATATGCTTCCGGTTTTGGAGATTGGAAAAGTACCATACAAGTATTATTCATTGGCAATCAAGAAGTAAGAAGGCTAGGAAATTATCCGATTGAATTTTGGTTCGGATTCACTAAGAATTTCTAATTTAGAATTAAATAAAAAGCGAATTAAGATTAACTCTTACTTCGCTTTTTATTGCTCTACAACCCAATGTACCTAGTAATATACCACAGCCTAAAGGATATAGTAAACCTCTAAAATGAAACCTTCGCTCGAAGCATTACATGCCTGCCGGCCTGCGGATAGTAGAATTTCTCGGTAATCAATTCTTCGACCACAAAGCTGAACGTATACCCATTAGCAGAGTATTTTTCATCAAGTAGATTGTAAACCATTAGCTGCAATAATGCATCTGCTCCATTTATTCTCTTGGCCCAACTAAAACCTAAGTCATTGACAATGTAAGCCGCCAAAACTCTAGATCGTTGTCCAGTATTATCAAGGTTTTGTGTACCTACATACTTAGTATTAAGCAAAGCAGAAAATCCAAAATTCATCTTATAATTCAGCATACTTGACCATATTGCGGATGGCGAATATGATATATTCGTGTCTTCGTATTGATTCTCGATGACGTCAAATCCTGTAGTATAATCATATATCACTTCTGTAAAGTTTTCAATCTTATTCTTACTAAGTGTAAAATTAGCATCCCAGGTAAATCTGTCTGATAGTTGCGCACCGAAAATGACTTCTACACCTCTTCTGAAGCTATTATCCACGTTGACTCTCAATCCTGATCCGACATCATTAAGTTGGCCATTGGGCACAAGTTGATTAGTATAAATCATATTGTAGACATTGATACCAAATGAATATGCCTTACCACTTATACGATACCCTATTTCAGTATCGTATAAGGTTTCATGCTCTGGTCTAGCTTCCAATGGATTATCCGTAAAATCACTTCTATCTGGTTCTCTATTGGCTACAGCAAATGAACCGTATACTTCTGCATTCTTAGATACTTTATAGTTTATTCCAGCCTTAGGATTGAAAAAACTGTAATCGGCATTAACATCTATTGTCGTCTGATCATTGTCCGTACCTTGAGTCTCATACCCTACTTCCCTCAACTGTAGATCTCCATAGAGACTTAAATTATCAGTTAACTTGTAGTTGGCTTTAACGTATGCATTCACATCATTTTTTGTAGCATCCGAAAAATAATAGTTGAATGCCTTATCTGGCGAAACATTGATCAAAGGAAAGTCAATTACATTACCAAAATGATCCCCTTTGTATTGGCTTAATGCAGCTCCAAACTGTAGACTTAAGGTTGGACTCACTTCTAGAGCGTTTGCCCACAATAATCCATAATAATCATTATCTAACCATCTTCTGCGTACGAGATCTGTATTGTCCACCAAGTCATTACCATCAAGAATAGGATCTAATAAATAACCAGTGAGATCCTCTTCGTCTTTATACTCTTCGAAAAATCCAGACCCTTTGGTGTAATGTGCAGAAAGCTTAGTCACCCAATTGTCAGTAGCTTGCAAGCTATAGTGTAACTGATAATGATCTTGACCATAGTCATCTACTTGATTTTCATATGTATAGAAGTTGAACGTACGGTTAGCATCTGGACCATAAAGTAGAGCCTGTGGTGTACCATACCATGACTGATAAGTCCGTTCATCCCCTGAAAATGTGATAAATCTCAAGCTACTCTTATCAGTAATTCTAGATGCCGAGAGATAGTAAGAGTTAAGATCTGCACTAGCTCTATCTACATATCCATCGCTCTTAATATTACTGTAACGCATATCTACCGAGTACTTTTCTGCGATCAATCCAGAGTTAAGTCCAACCGAAAGCTTCTTAGTACCGAATGATCCAATAGTACCATCTAATATTATTCGTGGTTTCACATTTGTCGACATAGTATTGAGAGATAATGTAGCACCGAATGCACCCGCACCGTTGGTCGATGGACCTACTCCTCTTTGCAGCTGTAGATTATCAACCGAGCTTGCAAAGTCAGGCATGTTGACCCAAAATACGCCTTGAGATTCCGAGTCATTGAGCGCTATTCCATTGATAGTTACATTGACACGGCTAGGATCGGCACCTCTTACTCTTATGCCTGTGTATCCTATCCCAGTTCCTGCATCTGAAGTAACTACTACTGATGGTGTCATGCGCAGTACGTAGGGTATATCCTTACCCATGTTTTGCTTATCGATTTCTTCTTCAGACATATCCTCATAGCTAAATACAGGATCCTCCCCTACTCGATTAGATATAATTTCGATATCATCTAAATTGTAGATAGATCCTTCGAGATTGATGTTGAGCTCTCTATTACGATCTATCATTATGGTCTGACTTACAGCATCGTATCCGACATAAGTACATTTGATTATATGCTCTCCCTTGGGTAGCCCAACTAACTCAAAGTATCCTCTTCCATCAGTAATTGCTCCATGCTCAGTAGATCCTACCACGAATACGCTAGCAAATTCTAGTCGTTCTCCTGCATCATTAGTAACAATGCCATTGACAGTAAACTGAGCGGCAACAGATGAAAAGAGTAATAAAAAGAAAGAAAGGAAAATTCCGTGTCTCATTGATTGTGATGTTATGATTAGTTTAAAAATAAAACTTAGGGTATCATAACACTGGATACTTGAGGGTAAATCTTAGAAGCGATAAATATATTTAAGTTACCCATCTTGTATATCCCTTACCAGAATTACCTGGCCAGGTTCAGTGGGTATAATCTCAGGCTTCAAGTGCACTTTTTTGTAGAATGAAATATCAAAAAGTACTAGCCACCCCAAATACATTTCAAATTTAATACATTAAATTAAATTTATTGGTAGGCTTAGTCAAACATTGCGAAAAGAACTTAATGTTCTTCCCCGAGCATCGCACGATTAACAGTGTATGGTAGAAATAGAATTTTCTACATTCTAGTAAGAAAAATTAAGTCAATGGTTTTATTAAATTAGTGTTTGTAATTGATTACCGTCTCTCAAACGACGACTTCTTCTCCGACATCCAATTTCCCATGGAGCCTTCACTATGCATCAACTCTTTCATAACACTCATTGCTTATAAATAAACCTTGTTTCCTGCATCAAACATTTATCTGCCATGTTGCTTCACATAGCTGCTATTTTAATTGAATGTAACTACTATAAATTCTTTATTGTAAGCACCACCAAGTTATTTGAAATTCATTGTATTTCTAGTTACCTTATTCATTTCTAATTTTAATATATTTTCCTTTTAAAAATGCCAAAGTATTCTCCAATCTATTGTCTCCTTCGACAATATGATACTTTATCTCTTCCTCATACATATATTTTCTATATAAGTCGAATATCTCATCTCTGTCCTCTGGGTTTTCTCGTAACTCATCTTCTTCCCAAGGTATATCTGGACTACATAGTAAATGTATCGCATCGCCATTAGTATCCATTTCACTCAGATCATTGGGAAGCGAACCATACTTATATTTATACCATATCTTGATATTGATATTATTGGTGTCTATGATCCATAATCTATTCTCATCCAACTCATCTATTAGATCATCTATATCGTGAGCCATGATTAGTAAATCTTCTTCATCATACCTTCCATCGGTCATTTCTAAATAGATACGTGGGTATTCTTGGATATATCCAGCATCCAATTTCTTCACTAGATACTCACATAATGTTGTCTTTCCAGAACATTCTGGACCATTAATAATTACCTTTGGCATAGAAGTGATTTAAAACATAATATTTAACAGATAAACTCAATTAGATATTTATACGTTTGATAAATATATAAGATATTACTATGCGTAAACAACTAATCTTTTCACCATCAGCGAAATAATATTTTTTAGTAAATGCACGATATAGAACCATACTACAAATGGAGAGACCATTACACCTCAGAAAGTGACGATAGATCACCTTTTTATGGTCGTGTCTATAATGAATTTCAATATACTCAAAAAGTCTATAACTATTTTATACATCCTCAGTGGGATGATTTTGGTTCTCAGACTTTATATGCCAAAATAACTTTCGTAGACTACCTTAAAGGTTATGCTATGATAGAGCTGATAGGGGAATGGAACGATTGTCTCCACAATGATATTATGTTTCTCAAGCGAGAATTGATTGACTATATGCTCAAAGAGGATATATATAAGTATATTATTCTCTGTGATAATGTGCTCAACTTCCACCCATCAGATGATAGCTATTATGAAGAGTGGTACGAAGACGTATCTGACGAAGGTGGTTGGATCGCTCTAATAAATACTCAGGATCATGTGCTCAAAGATATGGAGCAGATAAGACTTCAAAATTATGTCAATATAGGGATGAATCTAATAGACGTACTTTGGCATGGTAAAAAAGCACCAATACTCTACAAAGAGATTGAACTAAAACTAGCAAATGGACAAAAACAACTCGGATACTAATCCAGCGGAAAATCACAAATCAGGATTCGTCAATATCATTGGCAATCCTAACGTAGGTAAGTCGACACTCATGAATGCCATGATCGGCGACAAGCTTTCTATTATTACGAGCAAGCCGCAGACTACTAGACACCGTATATTGGGTATCATAAGTGAAGATGAATATCAAGTGGTATTCTCGGATACTCCAGGAATAATTGAACAGCCACACTATGGTATGCATGAGAGCATGAATAAATTTGCTTTCTCTAGTTTCTCCGATGCAGATTTACTACTTCTCGTGATAGATAAGTTCGAAGATTATGTGGGTGATGAAAAAGTAATCGAATCTCTTAAGAAAACAAATATCCCAAAATTCTTAGTGATTAATAAAACAGATCTTGCTGAGCATGGAGAAATCGGAGATCTTGTAAATGAGTGGAAAGAAATCTGTGACTTTGATGAAGTGCACACAATCTCTGCACTTAATAAAGAAGGCACAGACAGGCTACTGGCCAAAATCGTAGAGCGCCTACCTATTAATCCTCCATATTATCCTAAAGATCAGATGAGTGATCGTAGTGAGAGATTTTTTGTAAGTGAGATTATCCGTGAAAAAATACTAATGATTTATAAGCAAGAGATACCGTACAGTTGTGAAGTAATTGTAGATCAGTTTATCGATGAAGAACGAAATGGAGAACAGTTCTCAACAATATATGCTTCTATTTATGTAGATCGTAAATCTCAAAAACCTATTTTGATTGGACGGGGAGGATCTCAAATCAAAAAGCTAGGAATCGCTGCAAGGCAAGACATCGAAAATTTCCTAGACAGACATATCTATTTGGAATTAAAAGTGAAGATAAAAGATGGTTGGAGAAATGATGATCGTATACTGAAGCATTTTGGATATTAATATCAGACATACAGACAAAATAGAATTAGAAGTAACACTCTAAACCTAGCTAACATGACTTTAGGTATCTACTTAAATCTTTGTATTGATATATGAGATTTATTATTTCCCACGCCCCATCAAGTTTCGATTCAGTATTAATAAGTTATCTTTGAGGCAGAATTTAAAGCTGATAGGCGGAAACACTGCTAGGATCAGACCATAAAAATTTCTACTAATGAGCAACGTAATAGCTATAGTTGGAAGACCTAATGTAGGTAAATCCACATTTTTTAATCGTATGATAGGTGAAAGAAAGGCCATTATCGATGATTTGAGCGGTGTCACTCGAGACCGTATATATGGTTTCAGTGATTGGAATGGAAAAAACTTCACAATAGTAGATACAGGAGGATTCGTAAAAAATTCTGACGATGTTTTTGAAGCGGCAATCCGTTCTCAAGTGACTTTAGCTATCGATGAAGCTGAAGCGATCGTATTTATTGTTGACGTAACTACAGGTATCACTGATTTGGATGAAGAAGTAGCACGTATGCTACGTAAGACCAAAAAGCCCGTATTCCTAGCTGTAAATAAAGTGGATAACTCTCAACGTCACCTGCAGGCCAATGAATTTTGGAGTCTTGGATTTGACAATACATACTTTATATCAGCTATCACAGGTGGAGGTACTGGAGAGCTACTAGATGGTGTAGCTGAACTGATACCTGATGCGCCAGAGAGTAATATGGAAAGCGACATCCCTCGTATCGCCATAGTAGGACAGCCGAATGTAGGCAAATCTTCGCTGACCAATGCACTGCTTGGAGAAGAGAGAAATATAGTAACTGAAATCCCTGGTACCACTAGAGATGCTATACATACTAGATATACAAAATTCGATAAAGATTTCTATCTGATAGACACCGCAGGTCTTCGTAAGAAAGCTAAAGTACATGAAGATCTAGAATATTACTCAGTGATCAGAGCTGTAAAAGCAATGGACGACACAGATGTATGTGTCCTTATGATCAATGCCGTAGATGGTTTAGAAGCACAAGATCTAGCAATCCTTGGACTGATCCAAAGACGAAAGAAAGGGGTAGTAATTTTAGTTAATAAATGGGATTTAGTAGAAAATAAAGAGACTAACTCAGCGCGTGATTTCGAAATAGAACTGAAGCGTAAGATTGCTCCATTTAATGATATTCCTGTGCTATTTACATCCGTAACTGAGAAGCAACGTATCTTCCAAGCAGTGGATGCAGCACTAGAAGTATGGCAAAATCGCCAGCAGAAAATTACTACTTCTAAACTGAATGAAATTATGGGTACTATCATAGAGCGTAAGCCACCTCCATCAGTAAAAGGTAGAATTATATCTATCAAGTATATCACTCAGCTACCTCTTTTTTATCCTGCATTTGCATTCTTCTGTAATCACCCTAAGTTGGTGCCTGAATCATACAAGAATTTCTTAGAAAATCAAATGAGAGAAAGGTTTGATTTTTCAGGAGTGCCCATCAGCATTTACTTTAGAGAAAAGTAAAATCGTATAAATGAAAATTACCACCGGTACTATAGAAGGTGTTTATATCATCGAGCCAAATGTATTTGGAGATGACCGTGGATATTTCATGGAGTCATATAGTAAGTCTTTGTTGACAGAGCTAGGCATCAATAATGATTTTGTACAAGATAATGAAGCTTTCTCTACTCAGGGTGTTCTTCGGGGATTGCATTATCAATGCGGAGAATATGCTCAAGCAAAACTAGTACGAGTAATACAAGGTGAAGTGCTAGATGTCATCGTAGATGTCAGACCAAAGAGCAAGACATATGGTAAGCACTTTGGCATAAGACTTAGCGGTGAAAACAAGAAGCAAATGCTTGTACCTAGAGGTATGGCACATGGATATATTGTATTAAGCGATACCGCCATATTTGCATATAAATGTGACAATGAATACAATAAAACATCAGAAGGTGGGCTATTATTCAATGATCCAAAGCTGAAAATTGATTGGATATTAGATCCTTCTTCATTCTTGGTATCAGAAAAAGATATTGTCCTACCTGTATTTGGAGAACATAAGCCTATCAATCTTTAAATGACTGCATTACAGATCATAGTTACTGGAGCCAATGGGCAACTTGGGATGGAATTTAAAGATCTAAGCAAAAGTTCGGATCATGACTTCACCTTCCTATCTAGCTCTGATCTTGATATCTCTAGCCGATCTCAAGTAATCGATTATTTTAAAGATCACAAAGTAGATGTCATTCTCAACTGTGCTGCTTATACAAAGGTCGATCTTGCAGAGACAGAAAAAACCAAAGCATATGATGTCAATGCTAATGGAGTTAAGAATCTTTTGGAGGCTATGTCGGATCAATGCTTAATGCTACACTACTCTACTGACTATGTATACAACGCGGAATTAGGAACGGCTATCAAAGAAAATGAGGCGACATACCCATCAAATGTCTATGCAGCAAGTAAACTATCTGGAGATCAACATGTAATCAAATCTAATAAAAAAGCTATCGTATTACGTACCTCTTGGGTTTACTCTTCCTATGGCAATAACTTTGTAAAGACGATGCTCAGATTAGCAGATAAACTACCAGAAATAAAGGTTGTAAATGACCAAATCGGTGCACCTACTTTTGCCAAAGATCTAGCTTCAGTATCTATGTCCATCTTAAACACGATGCTTTCATCGGAAGATATTTCATTCTTTAATAAGGTATATCATTACTCAAATAGTGGACAGATATCTTGGTATGACTTTGCTAAGGAGATATTTGCTCAAGCTGATAAAGATATCTTGTTATACCCTATTCCTACCAGCGAATACCCTACACCTGCTAATCGTCCTTTTTGGTCGGTATTGGATTGTAATCTGATCCAAGAAACGTTTGGCATCGAAGTTTTGGATTGGAAAAAGAGTTTGGCCGTTTGTCTTGAGAAACTTGGTTAGATCTCGACAGTTTATCAGTTCGACTCCTTCAGAGTCTAAAATACACTAAATCACTTCTGAGAATAACTTGTCATGCGAGTGTTTCGATATTGACTTCCAGGACACATTCTCTCAAATTTAATTCGATGATTGACCGGCATTACTTCTTTATCTTGTATCTTGATGATAGAATAGATACTATAAATTGAATATCAAATCAAATCACATATTAATTCTTCTCTGCAGCCTATGGGCTACTATTGCTTCTGCTACCCACAATAGAGCTGGAGAGATCACCTATAGACAAGTGGCTGACCTCACTATCGAAATGACTGTCACTACATACACCAAGACGAGTAGTTCTACAGCAGATAGAGATACTTTAGAGATATTTTGGGGTGATGGTACAAGCGGATTAGTAAGTAGGACAGAAGAATTATTTCTACCAAATGATGTGAAGGTTAATAAGTACGTTCAGACACATACTTATCCAGGCAGAAGTACCTATACCATATTCTTTGAAGACCCCAATAGAGTGGCTAACATATTGAACGTAAGCCCACCTAATTCCGTAGAAGTACCATTTTTCTTATCTACCACATTTACATTCTTAGATCCACAATTTCAAGGGACTAACAGTAGTACTGTACTACTACAGCCGCCCTTAGATATCGCTTGTGTAGGACAGAGATTTATTCATAATCCTAATGCTTACGATGTAGACGGTGATAGTTTGTCCTATAGCTTGGTTACTCCATTAATGTCAGCGGACATACCTATAGATCCATACTTCTTGCCAAATGAAATTAGTCCAGGAGCCAATAACATCATATCGATGAACAGTGTTACTGGAGAATTTATTTGGGAATCACCACAGATACAAGGAGAATACAATATTGCTATTAGAATAGATGAATATAGAGACGGACTCCTTCTAAATAGTATCATCCGTGATATGCAAATACTAGTGCGAGCTTGTAATAGTACACCACCAATTATCGAAGTCGTTGATGAGATATGCGTTGTAGCCGGCGATTCTATAGATCTAGAAGTAAGAATCGATGACCTAGATATAAATGCGAGAGTATCCTTATTCGCTTCAGGAGGACCATTTGTACAAGATACTTCCTCAGCACAACTTTTAATACCATCCGGATTTTTACAAGTACCATTTACAGCCAGATTTACATGGAATACTACTTGTGAGCATATATCCGATCAGTATTACCAAGTGGTGTTTAGGGCCGCAGATAATTCTTTTGGAGATTCCACAGGTTTAGCCACGCTCAAGGTATTACGAATTAAAGTCGTGGGGCCCCAACCAGAAAATCTTGATGGCAAATCTGAAAATAGTAACATACGATTACAGTGGGATCTACCTTATGTATGCCAAGATGCAAAGAACGAATACTTCAAAGGATTTTCAGTTTGGAAAAGAGAAGGTAGTAATACATTTCCTACAGATACCTGTGAAGCAGGTATGGAAGGAAGAGGTTATCAAAAAATAGTATTTAATACCAATAATAATGATGGCAATAAGTACAATTATATAGATAGCAATGTCGAGAAGGGCAAGACTTATTGCTATAGAGTATTAGGAGAATTTGCAAGGACATCTAACACAGGATTCCCATTTAATAATGTTGGATCTCTGCCCTCTTACGAGATTTGTGTACAAGTAAGTAGAGACCTTCCTCTCATTACAAAAGCTAGTGTAGACAGTACAAATAGCATAACAGGATATGTAAATGTGAGATGGACCAAGCCAATATCGGAAGACTTAGATACGATAGCTAACTTTGGCCCATATAGATATGATATACAGCGATCTATTTTGGGTGACAATAACTTTACTACCGTCAATACTCAGACCATACCTTACTTTACATCAGAGATAGATACAAATTACTTTGACCTCAATCTCAATACTGTCGCTAATCAATATACCTATCGAGTGCAACTCAAGACAGGAAATGCTCTAAGTGGATACGGTGTTTCTGCAGAAGCTTCAACCATTTTCTGTTCTGCAACACAAGGAGATCAAAAAGTAGATCTTTTTTGGTCGGCTATAGATCCTTGGGATAACTATCAATATGACCTTTACCGAATAGATGACAATAATGATACTCTGCTGTTAAGCACCTTTACTGGAGAAGATGGTTATAGAGATCTAATGGTCGAAAATAATAGACAGTACTGTTATTACATAGATGCACTCGGATCTTACGGTCTTAATGATATAGAAGATCCCTTAGAAAATAGATCTCAAGATATATGCGTAACTGCAATTGACAACGAACCGCCTTGCGACCAAATTTTAAACGTAAGTAATGTTTGTGATCAATCAGGAGGAACTACTTCTTTAGAGGATTTTGTCAATCTATTGCGTTGGACTAACCCTCTAGATCAATGTGAATTTCCAGAAGATCTAATGGGATACAATATTTATTATTCACCTAATTTGAGTGACGAATTAGAATTACTACTTACCGTTGACAATAGTGAACTAGAGATTGAGCACATGCCTGCTAATGGAATCTTAGGTTGCTATAGCGTAACTGCATTGGACTCACTAGGCAATGAATCTATGTTTAGTAATATAGTTTGTGTTGACAATTGTCCTCTCTATGAATTACCTAATGTATTTACTCCTAATGGAGACGATGCAAATGATATTTTAATACCTAGAATCAATAGGTTTATCAATCGAGTAGAATTTAAACTGTTTAATGAATGGGGAAATTTAATTTTCGAAACAGAAGATCCAAATCTTAACTGGGATGGCAACCATGAAGGAGGCAATGAAGTGCCTGCAGGAACGTACCTTTACTCTTGCAGAGTAATAGAAAATAGGGTTGATGGAGAACAAGAACAATCTAAGCTCCTTCGAGGTTATATTAATATCATCAGAGGATAATCAATAATTACATGTTTACAGGAATAGTAGAGACGATAGGTACAGTTACTGATATAAAACAAGAAGTTACGAATGTACACTTCACTATCAAGACTGAGCTAGCCACAGAAAGTTATATTGATCAAAGTATCGCCCACAATGGTGTCTGCCTTACTATAGTATCCATACATGAAGATACCTATGTAGTCACTGCTATAAAAGAAACTCTCAAACTTAGTAATTTAGGACTCTTACAAGTCGGTGATGCTATCAATATCGAACGAGCAATGACAGCCGACAAGCGAATGGATGGCCATTTTGTACAAGGACATGTTGATGGAACTGTCAAGTGTCTATCAGTAACAGATGCAAATGGAAGCTGGAACTATCGCTTCACTTTACCTACTGACAAAAAAAATCTTATCGTAAGCAAAGGATCCGTTACACTTAACGGCATAAGTCTCACAGTTGTGGAACCTGATGAAGATTCTTTTGGAGTTTCAATTATACCCTATACATATGAGCATACGACTATGCATAGTGTAATTGCAGGATCAAGTATTAATATTGAATATGATATAATTGCCAAACATATCGTAAAAAATATTGAGCTTTATATGGATGTCTATCTTTCCAAACTGAAATAATTTCTATTAATCACCTTCCGTAGAAAAGAGTTGCCGCTAATTAAGTGTCTGAGATAAACAAGTTTAATCGTTAGTAACGATATCAGGCTACAATTTCATATTGCCATTTTTCATAATATATAAATGACTGTTGCTGTATTGTTTTACCCCACTTAATTATTCAGGTTAAGCGCTGATAGTTCAAACATTTATCCTCTATATATTTGTAAACAGCTATGTAATCAAAATTACTTCGATGTAAGAAATACATTTTTTAATCTTCATACAAATAAAAAATAAAATTTTCTACATATCCATTCTTATTCTCTCATTTACACTATCTGCCCAGCAGGGTATCCTATTACTTAAGACTTCTGGCAAGGCAGTATTTGGTGATACCACCATAATCACAACTCCAAGAAACTACAACTTATATATACAGAATGGAATACCTACTGAGCGTGTCAAAGTAGCATTAAAAAGAAAAGAAGATTGGTCTGATGCCTTTGGAAAAGCACCAACTATAGATGAGATTAAGAAAAAGATAGCTACAAGTCATCATCTTTTAGATATGCCTTCCGATTATAGTCTTACTAAGACAGGTTATGATGTCACTCAGATGCATGGTAATTTGCTCGCTCAGATTAAATGGTTTTGGCAACATACTACGTATACCATTAACCCACAAAAAAGTGGATAGTATCTTACGACACCATCCACTTAATGTTTCTAAGCTTGTTAGTTAATCCTATAACTCAACAGCTTCTTCTGTTATTTCTAGATTCTCTTCTATTATTGGCTTTCTTGTAACGATTAGGTTCTTGAATTCTTTAAGACCAGTACCTGCAGGTATATTCTTACCTACAATTACATTTTCCTTAAGTCCATCAAGGTAATCTCTCTTCGCTCCTATCGCAGCCGTACTTAGTACTTTAGTTGTCTCCTGGAATGATGCAGCTGATATCCAACTGTATACTCCAAGTGATGCTCTAGTAATACCTTGTAGTAGAGTACTTGAAGTTGCTGCTATAGCATCTCTTACTCCGATAGTTTTCAAGTCTTCTCTTCTTAGTAATGAATTCTCTTCTCTGAGTTCTCTAACTGATACAATCTGCCCTGTTCTAAATGAGCTAGATTGTCCTGGATCATCTACTACCTTCTTGTCATAAATCCAATCATTCTGTTCAAGGAAATCATGTCTTCCTACAGCCTCACCTTCTAGGAAAGTAGTATCTCCTGGATCTTCAATCAGTACGCGTCTCATCATCTGTCTTACAACAGTCTCGATGTGCTTATCGTTAATCGCGATACCCTGAGATCTATACACTTCTTGTACACCATTAACTAAATACTGTTGTACTGCGAAAGGTCCCTTGATCTTTAAGATATCCTGTGGAGAAGTTGCTCCATCAGATAACTGAGTTCCAGCTCTTACGAAGTCACCTTCCTGTACGAGGATGTGCTTAGATAAGTTGATTAGGTATTTCTTACGTTGATCAGTTTTCTCATCATCAACAAATACCTCTCTGTTACCTCTTTTGATCTTACCAAATGAAATGATACCATCAATCTCTGCTGTAACCGCAGGATTAGATGGGTTACGCGCTTCGAACAGTTCAGTTACCCTTGGAAGACCACCGGTAATATCCATTACACCACCAAGTTTTCTTGGTATCTTCACTATCTTCTGACCAGCTAGTATTTCAGCTCCATCTTCGATATTGATATATGCGCCCACAGGTAAGTTGTAATTCTTTAATTCTTCGCCTGCTGGAGATACGATCTTAATTGTAGGTATCTTCTTCTTATTCTTAGATTCTACGATTACCTTTTCAGCATACCCAGTCTGGTCGTCTCTTTCTATTCTAAACGTTATTCCATCTTCAATATCTTCGAACTGGGCAATACCGCCATATTCAGAGATTATTGTCGCGTTAAACGGATCCCAGTCACATATTACATCACCCTTCTTGATCTTACCTTTATCCTTCACGTGCAAATCAGATCCATAAGGTAGATAGTGAGTAACGAATACTTTACCAGTCTCTTTATCTTTAATTCTTACTTCACCAGATCTTGATAGTACTACGTTTGTAGTCTTATCGCCTTCTTTAGCAATAGTCACTTTTACATTATCAAATTCAAGTACACCATCAAACTTAGAGACCAATTCGCTCTCTTGCTTACTAACAGATGCAATACCACCGACGTGGAACGTACGTAGTGTCAATTGTGTACCTGGTTCACCAATACTCTGCGCTGCTATGATACCTACAGCATCACCTTTTTCAGCGATACGACCTGATGCCAAATTCTTTCCATAACATTTAGTACAAACGCCGTCTTTACTATCACATGTGAGTACAGATCTGATATTCACCATCTCCACACCTTCTTCCTCTATGTATTCTGATACATCATCCGTGATATATTCACCTGCCTCAAGAATAATCTCATCTGACACAGGATGAACTATGTTGTGTAATGTATATCTACCTCTGATTCTTTCTGATAAGGATTGAACTACGATATCATTATCCTTAAGTGAAGTCGTCTCGATACCTCTAAGAGTAGCACAATCTACTTCACGTATGATAACATCTTGAGATACATCTACCAGTCTCCTCGTTAGATAACCGGCATCGGCTGTCTTTAGGGCTGTATCGGCAAGACCTTTACGTGCACCGTGAGTAGAGATAAAGTATTCAAGTACTGATAGACCTTCGAGGAAGTTAGATAAAATCGGATTCTCGATAATCGCGCCACCCGTATCACCAGATCTTCTTGGCTTAGCCATGAGACCTCTAAGTCCACAAAGCTGCTTAATCTGCTGCTTAGATCCCCTTGCTCCTGAATCAAGCATCATATAAACAGAGTTAAAACCTCCTTTGTGCTCTGCTAATTCAGTCATTAGATTCTCAGTAATCTTATTATCGGCATAAGTCCACTTATCAATTACTTGATTGTATCTCTCATTACCTGTAATAAGACCCATATTATAGTTTTCCCAAATCTCGTCTACCTCAACTTGAGCCTCTATTAGAGTTTGTTCCTTTACTGTAGGATTGATAAGATCTCCAAGGTTGAACGATAATCCTCCTCTAAATGACCAGTAAAATCCTAACTGTTTAATCTTATCAAGGAATTCAGCTGTAATCGCATAATCTGTTCTAGTGATGATACCACTGATTACTTTCTTAAGATTTCTCTTAGTAAGTAATTCATTAATAAATGGAATCATCTCAGGTACGGCTTCATTGAATATCACACGACCTACAGTAGTTTCTACCAAGTCGATAATCATATTCCCATCAGCGTCCTCTACCCTAGCTTTCACTTTGATAGGTGCGTGGAGATCAGCTTTACCTTCGCTGTATGCGATTTGTACTTCTTCCGCTGAGTAGAATGTCATTCCCTCACCTGCTACTTTATTCAATTTATCCTGCTTTACCTTAGTAAGATAGTAAAGACCAAGTACCATATCCTGTGAAGGAAGTGATATAGGGGACCCATCTTGTGGGTTAAGCATGTTGTGTGCAGATAACATTAGTACCTGCGCCTCAAGGATAGCTGCATGAGATAAGGGTACGTGTACCGCCATCTGATCACCGTCAAAATCGGCATTGAAGGCACCACAAACTAGTGGGTGTAACTGAATTGCCTTTCCTTCTATCAACGTAGGCTGAAAAGCCTGGATAGAAAGTCTGTGTAGTGTAGGTGCCCTATTCAACATTACAGGGTGCCCTTTCAATATATTTTCTAGTATTTCCCAGATTACTGGATCTTTTCTATCAACTAATTTTTTAGCTGACTTTACAGTCTTTACAATACCTCTTTCGATTAGTTTTCTGATCACGAATGGCTTAAACAGCTCAGCTGCCATACCTTTAGGAATACCACACTCATGTAACTTGAGTGAAGGTCCTACTACGATTACAGATCTACCTGAGTAATCTACTCTCTTACCAAGAAGATTCTGACGGAAACGACCTTGTTTACCCTTGAGAATATCAGATAGTGACTTCAGTGCTCTACCACCTTCAGCTTTTACAGCATTAGATTTTCTTGAGTTATCAAAGAGAGAATCTACGGCCTCTTGAAGCATTCTTTTCTCATTTCTGAGAATCACTTCCGGAGCTTTAATTTCTAATAGACGCTTAAGTCTGTTATTTCTAATGATTACTCTTCTATATAGATCATTAAGATCAGAGGAAGCGAATCTACCACCATCTAAAGGTACAAGAGGTCTAAGTTCTGGCGGAATTACTGGTAAGTATTGGATAATAGCCCATTCCGGTCTATTCTCAATACGTGTCTGTCCATCTCTGAATGCTTCAACGACTCTTAGTCTCTTCAGTGCTTCTGATTTTCTCTGCTGAGAAGTCTCGTTAGCCGCTTGGTGACGAAGGTCAAATGAAAGCTGATCTAAATCCAATCTAGCCAAAAGATCATGTACCGCCTCAGCACCCATCTTAGCGATGAATTTGTTGGGATCAGTATCTTCTAGTAGCTGATTGTCAGCTGGCAATGTATCTAATACCTCGAAGTATTCCTCCTCGGTAAGTTGCGTCATGAAGTCAATATCAGCTTCTTTCACACCTGCATTGATTACTACATATCTTTCATAGTAAATTATTGATTCCAGTTTCTTCGATGATAATCCAAGAAGATAACCAATCTTGTTAGGTAGTGATTTAAAAAACCATATATGGACTACAGGAACTACGAGTTTGATGTGACCCATTCTCTCTCTTCTCACCTTTTTTTCAGTCACCTCTACTCCACATCTATCACATACAATACCTTTATATCTGATCCGCTTGTACTTACCACAGTAACATTCGTAATCCTTTACAGGTCCGAATATACGCTCACAGAAGAGACCATCTCTCTCTGGCTTATATGAACGATAGTTGATCGTCTCTGGCTTGAGTACCTCACCAAATGATCTGTCTAATATATCATCAGGGGAACAAAGGCTTATCGTTATAGAATCGAATGGCTTTCGAGCATCCGAATTTTGTCTTTTTAGCATAGCTATTATTAATTATAGTATTAATGAATAGAATTTCTCAATTCTTACTCTAAGTCAATTCAATTTGTTAACCAATTAGTTAATCAAACTTTACATCTAAAGCCAATCCTCTCAATTCATGTACAAGTACATTGAATGATTCTGGAATACTTGGCTCCGGAAGATTTTCACCTTTCACTATTGCTTCATAAGCTTTAGCTCTACCGATAATATCATCCGACTTAATAGTAAGTAGCTCTCTTAATATGTTAGAAGCACCATAAGCCTCAAGTGCCCACACTTCCATCTCACCAAATCTCTGCCCACCAAACTGAGCCTTACCACCAAGTGGTTGCTGAGTAATGAGTGAGTAAGGTCCGATGGATCTTGCGTGCATCTTATCATCTACCATATGAGATAACTTAAGCATATAGATCACACCTACAGTTGCCTGCTGGTGGAACTTGTCTCCTGTCTCTCCATCCTGTAGATAAGTCTGACCTAATGAAGGTAGACCTGCTTTTTGGATCTCTGTCTCTATTTCATCCATACTCGCACCATCAAATATTGGTGTTGAGTATTTTACTCCTAAATTCTTACCTGCCCATCCCAATACAGTCTCAAAAATCTGTCCTAGGTTCATCCTTGATGGCACACCAAGAGGGTTTAGTACAATATCTACAGGAGTACCATCCTCTAAGAATGGCATATCTTCCATACGTACAATACGAGATACAATACCCTTGTTACCGTGACGACCTGCAAGCTTATCTCCCACTTTCAGTTTACGTTTCTTTGCCATGTAAACTTTAGCGAGTTTAAGTACACCTGCTGGTAACTCATCTCCGATACTAATATTGAATTTCGCTCTCTTATATCTACCTACCTCTTCATTGAGCTTGATAGTATAATTGTGCAGTAATGTTGCTATTAATTTATTTTTCTCTTCTTCGGTAGTCCAATTAGAGTAATCTACTTGACTATAGTCTAGAGTCTTAAGATTTTTTACTGAAAACTTAATACCCTTAGGAATTAACTCCTCATGATAGATAGACTTTACCCCTTGAGATGTCTTGCCTTTTACTAATATGTTTAACTTATCGATTAATATGGTCTTTAGCTCATTTACTGCTATTGCATGCTTATCTTCAAGTTTAGCAAGAAGTTCTTTTTCCTGTACTTTTTGAAATTTATCTTTCTTCGCTCTAGCGAAAAGTCTCTTACCGATGATGATACCTTTCGTTCCTGGAGAAGCTTTCATCGATGCATCTTTTACATCACCAGCCTTATCACCAAATATCGCTCTTAACAGTTTTTCTTCCGGAGTAGGATCAGATTCACCCTTTGGAGTAATTTTACCGATAAGTATATCTCCTTCTTTTACCCAAGCGCCGACTCTTATAATACCATTTTCGTCAAGATCTTTAGTTGCCTCTTCACTTACGTTTGGAATATCATTAGTCAGCTCTTCTTCTCCTAACTTAGTATCTCTAATATCAAGTTCATAGTTTACGATGTGGAGTGAAGTAAATATATCCTCTCTAACTACTCTCTCTGAGAGTACAATCGCATCTTCAAAGTTATAACCTTTCCAAGGCATGAAGGCTACCATTAGGTTTTGACCTAGTGCAAGCTCTCCCTTTTCAGTTGCATATCCATCACATAGAAGCGTACCTTTCTCAACTCTCATACCTTTTCTTACGATCGGTTTTAGATTGATACAAGTACCTTGGTTAGTTCTACGGAATTTAGTGAGTTGGTAAGTTTTTACGTTGTCTTCGAAAGTAACTAACTGCTCGATCTCAGATTTATCATATTTAATTACAATCTCATTTGCATCTACATATTCAACAATTCCATTACCCTCTGCATTGATCATGATGCGGCTATCCTGAGCTACTTTCTGCTCGATACCTGTACCAACAATTGGTGAAGATGGTTTTACTAGAGGAACAGCCTGACGTTGCATATTAGATCCCATCAGAGCTCTGTTTGCATCATCATTTTCTAAGAAAGGAATAAGAGATGCTGATACACCTACAATTTGGTTAGGTGCAACATCCATATACTCAATATCCTCTGGAGCCAGAACTGGAAAATCACCATGCTCTCTACACTTAATTCTATCTCCTATGAATGCTCCTTTCTCATTAAGGGGTGCATTAGCCTGAGCAATCTTCTTAAAATCTTCTCCTTCAGCAGATAGATATTGACCTTCATTCTTGATATCCACCTTACCATTCTTTACGGCACGATAAGGAGTTTCTAAGAATCCCATTTTATTCACTTTAGCGTGAACACATAGAGTAGAAATAAGTCCAATATTTGGACCTTCCGGAGTCTCAATAGTACATAATCTACCATAATGAGAGTAGTGAACATCTCTAACTTCGAAACCTGCTCTCTCTCTAGAAAGTCCTCCAGGTCCTAAGGCTGATATTCTTCTCTTATGCGTAATCTCAGAAAGTGGATTCGTTTGATCCAAGAACTGAGATAATTGACTTGTTCCGAAGAATGAATTAATTACTGATGAAAGCGTACGTGCATTGATAAGATCAATAGGTGTAAATACCTCATTATCTCTTACGTTCATACGTTCTCTGATGGTACGTGCCATACGAGCAAGACCAACACCAAATTGAGCGTATAACTGCTCACCTACAGTACGAATACGTCTGTTAGAAAGATGATCAATGTCATCAAGCTCAGCTTTTTGGTTAACAAGAGATACTAAATAACTTACGATAGAGATTATATCATGTTTAGTAAGTACAAGTGTCTCTATGTCAATATCAAGTTTAAGTTTTCTGTTGATTTTATATCTACCAACTTCTCCTAGATTATATCTCTTATCTGAAAAGAATAGTTTGTCAATGATACCTCTCGCTGTATCCTCATCTGGTGGATCAGTACCTCTTAATTGTCTATAAATTTGCGTAACGGCTTCTAATTCAGAAGACGAAGGATCTTTCTGCAGAGTATTATAAATGATAGAATAATCTTCATCTAAGTCCTCTTTCTGCAATATAACTGTATCTGTTGCTGCATCCAAGATGAGTGCCACGTTTTCTTCATCTAAGATTACGTCTCGCTCTAATATAATTTCGTTTCTTTCAATAGTCACTACTTCTCCAGTATCCTCATCTACGAAATCTTCTGTCCACTTCTTGAGTACCCTAGCAGCTAATTTTCTGCCAAGCGCTTTTTTAAGTGATTTTTTGTCTGATTTAACCTCTTCGGCAAGACCGAATATATTTAGAATATCCTTATCAGAATCATATCCAATTGCTCTTAAAAGAGTGGTTACAGGGAACTTCTTCTTTCTGTCGATGTAAGCATACATTACTGAATTGATATCAGTAGCGAATTCCATCCACGCCCCTTTGAATGGGATTACTCTCGCAGAGTAAATCTTAGTTCCATTCGGGTGGAAACTTTGTGAGAAAAATACTCCAGGAGATCTGTGCAGTTGTGAAACTACTACTCTCTCTGCCCCATTGATAACAAATGTACCTTTGGAAGTCAGGTAAGGAATATTACCTAAGAATACATCTTGAACTATAGTCTGAAAATCAACGTGCTCCTCATCGTTACAAGAAAGTCTAAGCTTTGCTTTAAGAGGAACACTATGTGTGAGACCTCTTTGCATACACTCTTCAATAGTGTAACGTGGAGGGTCTATATAGTAATCCAGAAACTCTAATACGAAGATGTTTCTAGCGTCTGTAATAGGAAAATTCTCTTGAAATACCCTAAACAATCCTTCATGACCTCTGTTTTCAGGAGTTGTTTCCAATTGGAAGAACTCTTGAAACGACTTGAGTTGGATCTCAAGAAGATCAGGATATTGTGAAGGGAGCTTCATGTTGCCAAAGTTTATCCTGCTATTGGCGGCTGTTGCAGCTACTCCATTTGATGCCATCCGTTAAACGGTTTTTACTATGATGCAAAGAGATATAACGCTATATCTTAATGCTAAATGTTTTGCAAAACGGTAATCACTTTTGTGTGAGAGTGATTCAACTCAAAAGATCAATAAATCAAGTGCGCACGTTGAGTTATTAATCGCAAATTCTGAAAATGACGATAGGCCTAACCAACGATCAACGCTGGTTAGGCCAATAATGTCTTAGTATATACTAGACTTAATTTCTATCATACAGTGAGATACGTTTAGTAGGATTATTTTAATTCTACTTCAGCGCCTGCTGCTTCAAGTTCAGCCTTAATAGACTCAGCCTCTGCCTTTGCAACTCCTTCTTTAATAATTGAAGGTGCGCTATCAACTAAGTCTTTAGCATCTTTAAGTCCAACTCCTAATAGAGTTTTTACAGCCTTAACTACTGCTAATTTAGCAGCCCCTGCAGAGTTTAGAGAGATATCAAATTCTGTCTTCTCTTCTGCAGCTTCGCCACCAGCGGCACCGCCACCTCCTGCTGCTACAACTGCTGCTGCTGCTGGTTCAATACCGTATTCGTCTTTGAGAATATCAGCTAATTCACTTACTTCTTTTACTGTCAAGTTAACTAACTTCTCAGCAAAATCTTTTAAATCTGCCATTTTAAATGGATTTTATAATGTTCAATAATACAATTCAAAAAAAATAATGAGTTGCGTTGTCTTGGAAGCCAAATTTGTACTGGGAGACCTCAGTCATCCTTTTTACTCTCCTCTTTCTTGTAGAGTCTTAACAATACCTGCAATGGTTGATCCACCAGACTTTAAGGCAGATATAACATTCTTCGCAGGAGATTGGAGTAAAGAGATAACATCTCCGATTAATTCTTCTTTCGATTTCAACGAAGCTAATAGCTCTAACTGATCATCTCCAATGAATATATCACTATCGATATATGCAGCTTTGAGGATTGGTCTTTCGCCTTTAGGCCCACGGAATTCTTTAATTATTTTCGCTGGCACATTTCCTATCTCAGAAAATAAGATTGTTGTAGGTCCTTTGAGAGCATCATAGAGAGGTGTATAACCTCTTTCCTCTTGATCCTGCTCCATTGCTTTGATAGCAAGAGTATTTTTTACAACTTTCATTTCTACACCTGCTTTGAAACAAAGTGCTCTGAGTTCATTGATTTTAGCCACAGTAAGTGAACTAGCATCAGTAATATATAAATTTGGTGAAGCGTTTATTTTTTCTCTCAGTTCATCAATTACCTGAGTCTTTTCTGATCTTTTTAACATTGTGTTTTTCTTTCTATGTGTTAGCTAATCGGATTAGATAGTTTTAGTATCGATTGTGATACCTGGACTCATCGTACTTGCTACATTTAAAGACTTCATGTAAACACCTTTTACGGTGCTAGGCTTCATTTTTTCTAATGTACCAAGTATTTCACGAGCGTTCTCAGTTAATTTTTCTGCAGTAAAAGACACTCTTCCAATTGGTGAATGAATAATACCATATTTATCTACTCTGAATGAAATTTTACCTCCTTTTACTTCTGTAACAGCTGCTCCTACATTAGGGGTTACTGTTCCAGTCTTTGGGTTGGGCATAAGGCCTCTAGGTCCTAATATTCTACCTATACGTCCTACTTGAGCCATTACGTTAGGCATAGCTATAATTACATCCATATCTAACCAACCATCAGTTATTTTCTTGACATACTCATCAAGTCCAGCATAATCAGCTCCAGCATCTAATGCCTCCTGCTCCTTATCTGGAGTACAAAGTACTAGTACCTTCTTTGTCTTACCTGTTCCGTGAGGTAATGTAACTGTTCCTCTGATTGCTTGGTCAGCTTTACGTGGATCGACTCCTAAACGTATATGAAGATCAACTGAAGCATCAAACTTAGTTTGATTTACTTCCTTTACAAGTGCCATAGCATCATGAAGTCCGTAGTGCTTATCTGCATCTACTTTAGCTTCAGCGGCCTTTCTTTTTTTACTTATTGCCATTGTTTTAAATGTTTTAAGGTATTAACGTAAGATATACTTACTCCCTGATGTACAATATTATTAATTAATTATTTCTTGATTGTTCGTATTACCTACGCTTCCCAAGGGCCTGGACCATCTAGTGTTACACCCATAGATCTGGCCGTACCTGCAATCATACGCATAGCAGATTCGATTTTGAATGCATTTAAATCTTCCATTTTATCTTCTGCAATCAATTTTACTTGATCCCAAGAAATTTCACCTACCTTATCACGGTTGGGTACTGATGAACCCTTCTTAAGTTTGATAGCTTCCATGATCTGAGTAGCAGCTGGAGCAGTCTTGATTACAAACTCAAAAGATTTATCCTTAAATACAGTAATAACTACCGGACAAACTTGACCTTGCTTCTCTTGAGTACGAGCGTTGAATCTCTTACAGAACTCCATAATATTTAGACCCTTAGCACCAAGTGCTGGTCCTACTGGCGGAGATGGATTAGCTTGACCACCTCTTACCTGTAATTTGACAAATCCTTCGATTTCCTTTGCCATAATGCTTTTTTCAATGTATATGTTATAAAATATATTATTACCTGCTCTGCATTATGGAAGCTCCCCTATGGGAATAATTACAGAATGTATTTTTCAAAAGAGCCGCAAAGATATGAAATCTTTACGGCTTTTCATTATTTATTTTTATTTACTATGCTTGTTTATCTACTTGCATAAAGTTAAGCTCTACTTCGGTACCTCGACCAAAAATCTTAACTACCACTTTCAGCTTTTTCTTTTCTTCATTTACCTCTTGGATATCTCCAACGAAATCGTTGAATGGTCCGTCGATAATCTTAATAGTCTCTCCTACTAAGAACGGTTCTATCATTGCTTCACTCAGCGCTTGACTTTCATCAACTTTACCAAGCATTCTGTTGGCTTCAGACTGTTGCATTGGTATAGGATGATTTCTACCTAAAAAATGAATGACATTAGGCATGTTAGTAATTGCCGAAATCATCTCACCCCTAAACTTACCTTGAACTGCTTGCACTAAAATATAACCTGGAAGAATATTTCTATCTAGAATAACTTTTTTGCCGTTTCTGATTTTATAGACTTTCTCAGATGGAACAAGGATTTGAGTCACAACTTCAGTCCACTTCTGTCGTTGCATCTCAAGCTCTATACGCTCTTTTATTTTTTTTTCTTTACCACTAATTACTCTTAGTGAGAACCATCTTTTTTCTTCTTCCATGACAGGTTATCTTTTGATTATGCTCCTAAATCGTAAATACCTGAAGTGATAGCCTTAGAGATAACGTCCATCACAAATACCAAAAGAGCTATGATAATAGATGCTACGATAACTAACCTAGTTGAGCTAAAGAGCTCAGGCCAAGTGGGCCAAGTTACATTATGTATCAACTCGTTGTAGCTTTCTTTGATATATAATAATATGCCGTCCATTGTATTATGGTGTTACTTTCGAAATAAAAGAAGTGATGAAATTCATCTTACTTCTGAGAAATGCTATTGCTTCATTAAACAATAGTTGAACAAAATAAATTACACTTAAAGTGCAGGGGCGAAAGGATTCGAACCCTCGACCTTTGGTTTTGGAGACCACTGCTCTACCAACTGAGCTACGCCCCTATTAGAATAACTAAAACTCCAAAACGCCTAGCATACTGAAGAAAAAAAGCTAAACTTCTTTGAAAGTGAAAAATTAAGCACCCAATAGGATGCTTAATTTTCACTACAAATATTTATTGTAAAAGTATTTCAAAAACCCCTGTAATAAGGATTATTAACTACTTTTTGTTAATCTAGGATTTCAGTAACCTGACCCGCACCTACAGTTCTTCCACCTTCTCTTATCGCAAAACGAAGTCCTTTCTCCATTGCGATAGTATTAAGTAGCATCACTTCCATACCAACATTATCACCAGGCATCACCATTTCAACTCCCTCAGGAAGTTTACAGTCACCAGTTACGTCAGTTGTTCTGAAATAAAACTGAGGTCTATATCCGTTGAAAAATGGAGTATGTCTACCTCCCTCATCCTTAGCTAATACGTAAACCTCACACTTAAAGTGTTTGTGTGGAGTAACTGAACTTGGCTTACAGATAATCTGTCCTCTCTTAATATCTTCTTTATTGATACCCCTAAGAAGTAGACCAGCGTTATCACCAGCTTCTCCTCTTTCTAAAATTTTTCTAAACATTTCAACTCCTGTTATAACAGACTGGAGTGGCTTCTCGTCGGCCTTCATCATACCTACGATCTCAACAGGATCTCCAGTATTGATGACTCCCCTTTCAATTCTACCGGTAGCAACCGTACCTCTACCTGTGATAGAAAATACATCCTCGATAGGCATTAAGAATGGCTTATCCACATCCCTTACTGGTTCAGGAATATCAGCATCTACAGCAGCCATAAGATCTTTAATCTGTTGCTTAGCAGCAGGATCATCTTCAAGTGCTTTAAGTGCAGAACCTGCAATTACAGAAGCATTATCACCTCCAAATTCATAGGCATCAAGAAGTTCTCTTACTTCCATTTCAACTAGTTCTAACATCTCTTCATCATCTACAAGGTCAACCTTGTTCATGAATACAACGATCTTCGGTACACCTACCTGACGACAAAGAAGAATGTGCTCTCTAGTCTGAGGCATAGGGCCATCAGTAGCAGCAACAACAAGAATAGCACCATCCATTTGTGCAGCTCCTGTTACCATATTCTTTACGTAATCGGCGTGACCTGGACAATCTACGTGTGCGTAGTGTCTGTTTTCTGTCTCGTATTCTACGTGTGCAGTATTAATAGTGATACCTCTCTCCTTTTCTTCTGGAGCGGAATCAATTGAGTCGTAACTCATTTTCGTAGCAGTACCACCTTCCGATAAAACATAAGTGATAGCAGCTGTAAGAGTCGTCTTACCATGATCTACGTGACCAATAGTTCCGATATTGACGTGCGGTTTATTCCGCTGAAATGTTTCTTTAGCCATCGATGTTAATTTTTTACTAGATAAATATTTTGTTAATAATAATACGCTTTTGACCAATGAAGGGATTTGAACCCTCGACCCCTTCCCTAACGTGAAAATGATCTATCCCTTAACTACATTGGCATAGCTAAGGAAGTGTAATATATGAAGAAAAATTTGGAGCGGAAGACGAGACTCGAACCCGCGACCCTCAGCTTGGAAGGCTGATGCTCTACCAACTGAGCTACTTCCGCTTATAATAATTCTATAGTTTTTACGCTTTAAGTAAATGTGGGGGTGGTAGGATTCGAACCTACTCAGCCGAAACATTGGATTTACAGTCCAACCCACCTCTCCAACTGTGGCGCACCCCCTCCTTGTTCTTTCGTAAAAACGGAGAGCCGATGGAGGGATTCGAACCCCCGACCCGCTGATTACAAATCAGCTGCTCTGGCCAACTGAGCTACATCGGCAAAACAATAATTTTATTAATAAAATCCTTTGACTTTAATGCTTTTCTTGAAAAACGATGCAAAAATAGGAGTTTTATCAATAAACAAAAACTATTATTGGTATTTTTTGGAAAGATTTTGGATGGAGCAAAACTCCAGTATCATAAGTATCTGAAAGTCATCTATTTCGATACTCTCAGCCTTTCTTTATATTTCAAAATTTGTTTCTTTAGACCGCCTGCAGCTTGGTCATAAGCCGCTTCAAAAGATTTATCTGCGCCACTTGCAAGCAATGTTTTGCCTGGAACCCTCAATTTGAGGTCTACTTGCTTATCTTTTATCTGTCCTGAATTCTCTAATTTTAAATAAACATCTATAGATTGTATGTTATCGAAATAATTTTCTGCTTTTGCCAATTTGATAGATATATAATCCAATAAGGATTTATCTGCAGTAAAATGTGGAGTTTCGAAATTAATTTTCAGTCTGCTCATATATCTTTTTTATTGAAAAAAATGTTTGTAATTTTTTCGGGTTAAATTTTTATATTGATAGTAACAAGATAGGATTTAATATCAATTACATCAATTCTATTATTTGTGTTACATCAAAATTACGCTTTTGGATGAGATCTACTATAAACGTCTTTCAGCTTCTCAATTGAATTGTGAGTATATACTTGGGTTGCAGCCAAGCTTGCATGGCCGAGCAATTCCTTTATCGTATTGAGCTCTGCACCATTATTTGCCATATGTGTCGCGAAGGTATGTCGTAGAATGTGCGGGCTTTTCTTCGTATTTGTAGCCATGCTTACCAAAACCCTATTGACAATGTTATATACCAATTTAGGGTACATAGGTTTGCCTTTATCTGTAAGCAGTAAAAAAGACTCCCTGCATTCGAAGCTTTGATTCCTGATCTGGATATACTTTCTGATCTTGGTCAACAAATCATTGCTAACCGGAATAATTCTTTGCTTGTTTCCCTTCCCAACAACGGCAATTCTCTTCTGAGCAAAGTCTACATTCTCATCAGTAAGCCCAATTAATTCCGATTTACGCATACCTGTATTGTACAAAAGGAGCATAACTATGTAAATTCTTGCCTCACAATATGTATTCCCAAACGATATCGAATCGAAGAGTATTGCTATATCTGTCTTGCTTACATAATCTGGTAATCTCTTTGGTATTTTGGGAGAAATCACCTTAAGCATCGGATTTTTGTCCACTATGGATTTTTTGATCAAATACTTAAAGAACGATCTTAATGAAGATATCTTCCTATTAACCGACTTGGCTGACATTCCGTTTTTCATAAGATCTACAATATAGGATCGGATATGGAAAAATGATACTTTCCGAATATCCTTTATTTCATAGGTCTCTAAAACATATTTAGCCGCAGAAGAAAGGTCGTTTTTATACGATATCACAGTGCACTCTGAAAATCGCTTCTGTGAAGATAGGTATAGTAAGAAATTGTCAATCAACTCTTTCATATTACAAATATAACTAATATGACTTTAACAATAGAAATAGTTGATAACTTACTGTTTAGACAAATTAAGTATTTTATCTTAACGTCATATTAAATACTGATATTTTACCATGAAGCAAATAACACTATTAAGTATCATAATATTTGGGATAGCAGCAATTGATCTTTACTCTCAAGATGTCAATTATCAAGACCTTGCTCTGAGTCAAGGAATCGATCATACATTTAGTAATAATACCAACGGATCTGGAGTGAGTTTTGTAGACTTCGACGGAGATGGGTTAGATGATATAACTCTCGGAACAAATGAAGATGACGTAATTCATTTTTATAAAAATACTGGAACTGGCTTCGTTAGGTTAAATAATCTAATTGATCTCCAAGAAAACACAAAAAGTATACTCTGGGTAGATTACGACAATGATGGTGATAAAGATGTATTTATAGGTGCCTATCAAAGTCCAAATAAGCTATTTAGAAATGAAGGAGAAATGAATTTCTTGGATGTAACTATACAAAGCAATCTTCCTATAACTGATAGCTTAAATACTTTTGGCGCCATTTGGGGAGATTATGATAGAGATGGTTGGTTAGACTTATATTATAGCGCTAGAATCAATTCTGCAAGTCAAGGTGTACACCGAAATAGACTTTGGAAGAATATGGCTGATGGTACTTTTATGGAAGTTACTAATTTCGCTAATGCTGGAGATGAAGGAAGACTGCCCTTTTGCTCAGCCTTTGTTGATATGAACAATGACTTGTGGCCAGACATCTATACTGCCAATGACAAGAAAAAGCGAAATACACTTTTATTGAATAATGCCAATGGATTGTTTACTGACATAAGCGAAGAAAGTGGAGCGGGTATAGAAATGGATGCAATGTGTGTAGCTCCAGGAGATTATAATAACGATGGACGATTAGATATATATCTCAGTAATATTGCCACTGGCGGAAAATTACTAACTAACCAGAGCAATGGAGATGAATGTGTAGTTATAGAAAATGCGGAAGAGACTATGGTAGCTATGAGTGGAGGTATAGGTTGGGGATCTGTATTTGTAGATGTAAACAACGATGGCTGGGAAGATTTATATGTCAGTGGAATGCTTATCAGCAATAATCAATACAGTAGTCAATTATTTGTTAATGATGGGCTAGGAGCATTTAGCGAAGATGACTTTGGATTTGTTGGTGACACTGTACGAAGCTTTAATAATGCTATTGGTGATATAGATAATGATGGCCAAATGGAAATCATGGTAATTAACTCTGCTGGTTTTAATTCACAACTATGGAAAGCGGAAAAATCTGATGCTAACTGGCTAAAAGTAAACTTGGAAGGCACTGTAAGTAATCGAGATGGTGTAGGAGCTTGGATATCCATTTTTACAGAAGGAAATAAACAATCAAGATATACGACATGCGGCAATGGTTTCATGGGACAAAACAGTAATAATATACACTTTGGTCTTGCTGAATTAGAGGCAGTAGACTCTATGACCGTAACTTGGCCTACTGGACATATTGATAGATACTATGATATTCAAGCTAGCCAGATTCTAAAAAGTATTGAGGGTGAAACGAACAGTGGAATAGTTAATATTGACAGTGATATTAACATCATCAGCGATCTAGGAGAACATGATAATTTCGAAAGTGAAATAAACATATATCCAAACCCATTCGAAGATTTCATAATAATAGAATCATCGTTGCAAATTTCAGAATTGAGGATGTACGACATGCAAGGAAGATTAGTATCACAACAAAAAGAGAATGTCATTTCAACAATCGGACTTAATAGTGGTCTTTATACATTGGTAATAATAGATGGCAAGCAAAAAACAAAGACAAGGAAAATAATTAAGTTATGATTAAAAGAATAATATTCATTGGATTCTATGTGATAATGAGTCATCTATCCAATGGTCAAGAATTTAGAAAAAGTCAAGATTCTGCAGGGATCGATTACAATTTTGCACAGAAAACTTATAATGGTGGTGGTGCTGCTTGGGTGGATCTAGATAACGATGGTGATGATGATCTATATTTAGTAGGTGGTGACAAAACAGACAAAATATACATTAATAATGGTGATGGCACATTTGACGAATTGGCTAATCCTGGTCTTGAGCAAACAGAAAATTTTTATACTACTGGTGTCATTTACGGTGATCTAGATAATGATGGTGACAAAGATCTATTTATCAACACTTACTTTTCTGATACCGAAGCATTTTGCAAAAATTTGCTCTATATAAATAACGGTGACCTTACATTTACAGAAAGTTGGGAATGGGATAGAGAGGAAGATAAAAGCATGACAATGGGCAGCGTGTTTATTGATTACAATCTAGATGGCCTACTCGATATATATACTGTCAATTATGTGGAAGTAGCACAATTTACTTTTGACGATCAAAACATGATAAATGGTTTTGACCATGAATGTTTCGTTAATCGTATGTATAGAAATGATGGCAATCTCAACTTCACGGATGTCACCGACGAACAAGGATTAGGTAATAATGGATGTGCTTTGGCAGTTACGGCTACAGATTACGACGGTGATCATGATCTTGACCTATTACTAGGCAACGATTTTGGACCTTTTCTTCAAGGTAATCGAATGTATCAAAATGATAGAGTCAATAATACTTTTAAAGAACAATCTGAAGAGTTAGGGGCTAATACTGAGATGTTTTCAATGGGCATAGCAGTAGCTGATTATGATAATGATCTAGATCTTGACTATTATATTTCAAACCTTGCTGCTAATGTATTACTAGAAAATAATGACGGCATCTTCAATAATGTATCCGAGATAGCACAAGTAAAAAACACATATGCATATGGAGATTCAACATTGACAGTAAGTTGGGGGAATCTTTTTGCTGATATTGACAATGATGGTGATGAAGATCTATTTGTGGCAAATGGATATGTACCCGCACCGGCATCATTAGCAACTACTAGCATATTAGATCCCGATCGACTTTTTGTTAACAATGGCGACAAAACTTTTACAATGTTAGATAGCACAATAGGAATAACTAATGAATTTCCATCTAGGGGTGCTGCGTATTCTGATTACGATATGGATGGAGACATAGATATCCTGTCAGTAGTATTTGACAAGCCTAATTTTGGCGAAAATACTCAAACAGTTCTTTATGAGAACATTACTGAAAACGACAACAACTGGATTGGTGTTATTTTAGAAGGCACCCAAGTCAATAAAGATGCATTTGGTTCTAAAATATATGTACACACACCCAATAACATTTATCTTAGAGAGTTAAGTGGTGGAGCTAGTTTTTGCTCACAACATACTAGTACTTTACATATAGGTATTGGACTTGAAACTCAAGTAGATAGCATTGTAGTTATTTGGACTGGTGGTAAGAACCAACAAACAGAACAGAACGTTCTGACCAATACAATAACAAAAATAGTAGAGAATATGACTGTTGCTGTTGATGATTTAAATTTATCAACGCTAAGTGCATATCCAAATCCAACTAGAGGAAATGTTACAATCCTCCTTCCCGATCATGTAAATGGTGTATCTAAAGTAAATGTATTTAATGCGCAAGGCGCAAAAGTATTTTTAGGGTATGAACATAGCGAGAATAAAATTAAACTTGATCTGAATAGTCAATTTGGGTATTATTTAGTGCAAATAATAGACAAACACGGGAAAATATTCCAAAGCAAAATTATGAAAATCTAAATTTTCACAAATGAATAGCTCTCTTTATCACTAAGGATAATATATATCCCTGGATCTAATTTTTGAATGTTTAAAGTAGGCGAATCCTTAATAGCGCTAGTAGTCAAAACCGAATTACCGTAGACATCGAAGATTGTAAGAGGATCTCCTGCTTTTAAATTAGTCAATGTTATATTAAATGAAGATGGATTAGGAAAGACACCATATTCATTTATTTTGTATACATCTGTAGATAACGGATTACAAAACAGGTCACTTGGCATCAATTCAATATATCCTTTAGGAGATAAATCCTTGTCTTCGAAACCAATATAGTCTGCTGGATACTTCCGGCCTGAGAAAGTGAAATTATCAGACACTTGAAGAATATCTCCTTGATCTATAGCTACTCCATTACGCATAGGTACAAAGTACTCCCAAACAGGATCATCGTCAGAAGTAAGTTCCATAGTCCTACCTTGCCGACCAGCATGAAGAAGAAAATTACCATTAGGTAGCAATTGAAAATTAGAGGCTGCGGCTGACAATTGCTTTACTGTATCTGGATGGCTTATAGTTTGATAAATATTATTAGGCAAATATGTTCCTTCTCCCATTTTATATATGCCATCTACCACGGTAGGATTTAATATCGCACCCAAACTATATTCAGAATTTATAAAATTGTTATAAACGGATATCATATTAAAAAACTCTGACGAAGAGTGAAATGGTTCATCCAACCAACTAGCATCATGCTGATAATAAAAATGTCTATCAATAAATTCTCCTTTTTTGTATGCATGATCATTACCCCATCGAAATAGTAAACCTCCACCAATACCATATAGACCTCCTGTATCCGAAGCCGCCTCTTCTTTAGTAGTACTATGATCTATAATCCATACTTCTTGAAAATTCCGAACCGAAATAAGTATCTGATCTAGATCCTCATTATAATCAATTGAATTAGAATGCATCCAATCCTGGCGACCAAATGAAAATTCTTGGTAATTGATATCTATTAACTGAGGATTATCAGGTACTGAACCGAAGTTGATTTTTTCTGAATCTAAATCCTGAATAGTATGATCCCAAGCACGCCATTCCCAAACAATTTCGTTGGTGGCTGTATCTATCTCAATTATTTTATCTGGCCAAAGTTCTCTCTGATTATTACTCGATGTATCAAATCCCATTACCACGATCTCTTCAAGAAAATGCCTGTCCAATGCTATAGCTAAAACATTGCCATTGGGCATCATGTGTATATCATGATGTTGCAATTGTAGGCTATCTCTTATTACGTATCTCCATTTCAACTCATTCTCCCAAGATCGAATCTCAATAATACCACCTGATCCTCCTGTACCTATACTTGGTTCGGTAGTGATGGAAGGGTCAAACTTACTTATCAACAAACTTCCATCTTCCAAGATATACTGATCGGCTCCTAGCCCTGCCATTGGATTATCTGTCCATTGATTAACCACTTGCCCACAATTATCTATTAGATATGTGGTAGACTGTTTATTGGGCGTATAGACTGTGTAACCGTCTAGAGCCAAGGATTCATTTAATAACAATGTACCAACGGTATTTTGAGCAATAATTTGTTGCGCAATCATAAAAAAACAGAAAATAAAAAAGTGCTTCATACTGTATAATGAAAAAAGGAGAAGATCAATTGATCTTCTCCCATTTATTATTTGAAAGTTAATTACTTAAACTTAGTTCAGTGGTGGCCAATCTTCACCGTCATCTCTAGTAAGAACGATTTCAGCGCCCTCGCCATAATCGTTTGTCCATTTAAATGAAAGCGTCGCTCCATCAACTACTATGTTTTCAATAGAAAAAACCTCGCCCCATTGTGAAGCTCCAGTTATAGATAGTTTATTATCTATATCTCTTAATCTAAGATCACCATTAGGTAAACTTCCTTGAGCATCTGTAGCGTATCCAGCGTAGTATGCTCCAAACGAAATATCGTCTAGTGGATCTGCTGCACCATTTTGAGTGCTGATAACATATTCACCATCATCATTTGGATTCAGTTGCTGTCTTACGAAAGTCACTGGACCTTCCCAAACCATACCAGCATTACCATCCCATGTAGCAGCAGCACCACCCTGTGCAGTTACTGTAGCTTTACCTGAACATAGACCTGCTAAAGCGGATTTAAAAGTAGTCACTGTGTTAATACTGAAACTAGTAGTCGTAGGGTTACCATCTACTAAATATTCCACTAACCACATATCACCCACCGCAACATCATCAATTGCCATACCCGTTGCAGTAAGTGCATCATTAAGACTTACTGATTTAACATCTGGAAATGAAGTAGATGTGCCAAGGCTACCTGCCGAACCGTTTGGGTGTGTTATTCTTACTTCTACACCACTAATAGCTCCTCCTCTAGCATTTACCGTATAGTTTACCGACTGTACATCAGCCTTTCCTATATCAAAATCACCCGAAACTCCTAATGCAGAGATAGCAGTACCTTCTACGGTAAATTCATTTCCCGGAAACTCTGTTCCTTCGAAATCACTCCCTACACAACCAACCATTGTAATGGCGATGATTGCTGCAAAAAGTACACTTAAATTATTTAATATTTTCATTTGTCGTTATTTTATTATTTACAATTGTGAATAGATTTATCAGGTCTTTTTCTTTTGATAGATCTAAATCACTATCCACTATGGACTTCTTAAATTGGGCAATCTTTTTGAGAAATTTACTTCTTTTTCTACCACTGTTCGGCAGTTCTTTGAATGTTCTCATATCAGAAAACCCATAAAACACTTCTAAAGTTGTTTTAGATTTCTTTGGACCCGTCTGTAAAACAGGGTTAAAACTCAGCTTAGATTTTATAACTCGATAATACTTAAACAAGTCAAAATCATTTCCATCAGAAAGAACTTGAACATAGTTTGTTTTATCAAGATCAAAAAGCCCAAGATTCAATTGGTTAAAATTATATCTATTTACGCCTGATGAAATATAAAACTTGTCGACATATTTGTGATCTAAAGTATAAACTTTTCCGTTTAATCTGATCTCAAGTTGATCGGCTTGTAAGTTATATCTTATCTCTTGTAATAGGTTTTCCTTTCCACCTATAATTGATATCATGCCGGGCATCCATTGTCCATCTAAGAAATAGAATACTTTGTCATCTTTCTCTATTACCTTATCTAAAGTATATACTTCATTATATCTAGTGAGATATGTGTCATTTATCTGAGCCACAGCGTTCTGCAACAAGACAAACGACAAGAAAATAAGAGAACAAAGTCTCATAGTTATAAAAGTTAATCATTAAGATCAAGTAAAGTAAAAACTTTACTTGATCTTAATAAATTTCTATTGGAAAGCCCAAAGTGTATTATCTAATAAAGATCCACCCTGATTAGCTGAAGCCGCAGCTACATTGTCGCTATTCGTTTGAGTTTCACTTTCTACATAAAGATATCTCTGAGGAACAACTCCTGACGGATTAAATGATGGGCTAGCATCCGCTGACGGCGTAAGAGCAGGAAATCCTGTTCTTCTATAGTTAGTCCATGTTTGTAAGAAGTTAAATCCAAAGTACGCTTTATAAGCCTCTTCAATAATTGTTTGAATGTCAGCACTACCAAGTGCTGAAACATAAGCTGTTGCATCATCTGCTGAAATACCGTTAAGATCCATAGAAGATTGTACAGCCGCAGCTAATGAAGCTGAAGCATCAGCACCAGTCATAGATTGAGCTTCTGCTTTGATAAACATTACCTCTGTGTATGAAATTAATGGCATTGGTGAATCATCTTGAGCCCAAACTAAATTAGAATTACCTAGATCGAAGTATTGTAGTACTCCTTCTACCTCAACATAGTACTTACTTGCTCTCGGATCACCCTCCAACATAGCTACAAAGTTAGGGTTAATACCTAAAGTATTAGGTCTCTCTTGTCCAAATGCAGCTAAAGGATTGTTTCCAGTCTGAGCTGTCTCAAATGGGAATGAAGCATTTTCTGCATTAGATGCGAAAGAAGCATCGGCAGCGGCAATTGCTAAAGCTGCATTTCCAGCATTTCTCTTCACAGTATGCATAAGGTATCTAGCCTTTAAACCATTTGCTGCTTTTACCCAACTTGAAGCACTTCCACCATAAATAATATCTCCTCCTCCAGCAACATCACCAGATGCACTTAAATCAGAAATAGCATTATCAAGCATAGTAAGCGCAGCTGCATAAATTGATTCTTGTGAATCATACCTTGGCTTAACAAATTCAAGACCTTTAAGCGCTTCGGTATTAGGAATATCACCAAACATAGAAGCTGCATCAGCTAATTGACTAGCAAAATATATTTTTGCTACACCAGAATAAAATGGATTTGCTTCAGCTGTAGCTTGGCTTTCTAAAACTTGAGCACTTTTTAGTACTCCAGAATATAAACCAGTTCTCCAGTAATTATTCATAGCATCTTCACCTAGAATATATTTGTTATAATCTAACTGTTGAGCGTCTAATCCATTATACTGCTGCATAATGATACCTGCTACCCTTGCAGGATTAAAACCCATATTATTAGCAGCTTGTGCTTCTACTTCCGGTAAAAGAAGTCTTAAGTCCACCGAACTCAATCTAGATGGATCTGTGTTTACGTCTTCTAGAGTACCTGTACAAGATAATGCACCTATAGCTAGACATACGATAAATATATAATTGAATATTTTCATTTGTTATCTATTTTTTTAGTGGTTATTAGAATGACAATTTCACAGTAGCTGAATAGCTCTTTGTGTTTGGCATATTGAAGTAATCAAGACCATATCCGTTAGACGCTCCTGTAAGGTTAGTTTCTGGATCAACACCAGGATAATCAGTACTTAACCAAAGGTTACGCGCTGATAACTGAATATTTATACCACCAACGAAAGAGTTGTCAAACATTGTAGATGGAAGATCATATCCTACAGATACATTTCTCAATCTTACCCAAGAAGCATCATGAATATTCATCTCAGAGATACCTCCAAATCCATATCTTACTCTATAGTAACTTCCAACTCCACCATTTGGATCAGCTAGAGATACGGCAGTTGTATTTTCAGCATACACTGGCTCATCTGCCGTACCTGTATTTACAACACCTTCGAATGTAACTACGTCATCTCTTTCGTCAGCTGATTGCTGAGAAGTACCGAAGTAATTCATGATACCACATGTTCCGCACCATACATCGCCACCTGATCTTATGTCAAATAACATACCCACAGAGAAATTTCCAAAAGAAAGGTTATTGTTAAATCCTAGAGTCCAATCTGGATTAGGATCACCAAGAGCTTTCTTAGTAGGATCTACTAGAGGCCATCCATCAGCTCCCACTATTACATCTCCCCCATCAGTTCTTTGAAAACCGTTTCCGTAGATAACTGAGAAAGGCTGACCTGGTACTACGTCTACTGAAGTAGATGTAAATCCATTAAGTCCTATATCATCAATACCTTCCTTTAAAGATTCTACTGTTGATTCCATTGCTGTGAAATTTAATGCTACATCCCATGAGAAATTGGAATTTCTAACCGGCGTACCATCAAGAACAATTTCCCATCCTTTGTTTGTAATAACACCTGCATTTTCTACAGAATTTGTAAATCCAGTAGTAGCTGATAAATCAACTGCAATAATTTGGTCTTCTGATTTGGAATTGAAATAGTTTACATCAAGACCAAGTCTACCTCCGTAGAACTTAAGTACAGTACCTAATTCCCATGTTGTTGTTTTTTCTGGTCTTAATGTTGGATTACCAAGTAAAATATCTCTTTCAAATGCGTTAGTTCCATAATTAGGGAATCCGTTATTATCTAAGAATCCGTCACCACTAATAGAGGCTTGGTTTAAGTAGTTAGTTGTAGAGTATATGAATGCATCTCCACCATCGTTACCCACTTTACCTATAGAAGCTCTTAATTTACCATAATCTAATATTGAACTATTGATATCTAATGCTTCTGTAAATGCAAATCCTGCACTGGCAGAATAAGATTGAAATGTATTAGCATCAGCTGGTAATATAGAGGACCAATCATTTCTACCTGTTAAGTTAACGAACAAGTAATCGTTGTATGCGAGATCAACAGTACCGTAGGCGCCGTAAAGTCTCTTGGTACCAAAACCCTCAGAAGCTACTAAATCCGTCGCGTTACTTATATGGTAGAAATTTGGTGCTGACAATGTAGTACCAGTAACACTTTGTGATATATATCTGTGATCGAAAGTATTGAATCCAGCATTCGCTGAAAGATCAAAATTGCTCGAAACGTCTTTAGTATAAGTAAGGAAAAAATCTTGGTTGATATCTCTGTTTGTAATAACAGCCTGACCAACTGATCCTACATCTCTTCCTGGATTAATATCAATTGCACTATTTCTTCTATCACTATAATTATCTAAACCTGCTCTATAAGTAGCAGATAAATCATTTGTGATCATATAGTTAAGATTGATATTCCCTATAACTCTGTTAACATCATCCGTAGATGGATTCTTGTTAACCGTCCAGTATGGAGAATCATAGATACCAGATCTATATGATCTTTGGTTTCCATTTTCTAATTCATACGTACTTGTTAGATCAGCTGCTTCTTGTCCTACAAGTCCATTTCCAATATCAAAAGTTGGAGTATTTCTAAGCAAGCCTAACATTACACCTTTCACATTCGATCCTCTTTGGATTCTTACACCCCCAGATTGAGTGAAATTAAGTCCCATCCCAACTTTTAATTTGTCAGAAACTTTAGAATTTAAATTCATTCTAAAAGAATTTCTTGCGAAAGTTGCATTAGGTACGATTCCCTCCGAAGATAATGTTCCTCCTGAGAAATAGTAGCTAAGCGCATCAGTACCACCAGATACAGAAGCATTAAGATCATAAGACTTACCTGTCACGAAGAAATCATAAGGATCATAAGCCTGAGCTGCAGTACCGTTTCCAGTACCTTTAGCTACTAATCTTCCTCTAGAATCAAAATCATAATCCGATCCATCAAATTCTAAATCAGCTATAGCTGGTCCCCAAGAAAACCCTTCTCCTGTTTCAGGTCCTCTCCAAGTAGGTACTCCACTTAATGGTCTTCCCTGAGCATAAGTTGATTGTCTTTCATTGAATTTGTTGGCTCTATCAAAAGTATATCCAGCAGATACTGTAACTTTTGGCTCTCCTGCCTGCCCTTTCTTAGTGGTAATAATAACAGCACCATTCGCTGCTCTTACACCATAAAGTGCTGTCGCAGAAGGTCCTTTTAGTATCGTCATTGACTCCACATCGTTAGGGTTAAGGTCAATCGCTCTGTTAGATTGATCTACACCTCCAACACCTGCTCCTATCTCAGAATTATCAATTGGTACACCGTCTACTACGAATAGCGGACTATTAGTACCATTGATCGAAGTACTACCCCTAACACGAATGCTTGAAGATGCTCCGGGAGATCCAGAAGAAGAAATTACAGATACACCCGCAACTTTAGAGTTTATTGCATCTACAATGTTTACCTCTTTAGATTTTACAAGTTCATCAGCACTAACATTTTGAATTGCATATCCAATTCTTGCTTTGTTTTTTTCAAGTCCACCCGCTGTCACAACGACTTCATCAAGAACTTGTCCTTCACTCAAGATTAGCATGTAGTTAGATTTGCTATCCAGATTGATCATAGCAGTTTCAAATCCTGTGTAGCTTATCATAAGCTGCATAGCATCCGAAGGTACTGACAATGAAAAGTTGCCATCGGTGTCGGTAATGGTACCGATAGTAGTATTTGGTACTGTAACATTAGCTCCAATAAGAGTTAGTCCATCGTTATCAACGATGCTACCTGTTACGGTACGTTGGGCCATGGTAAAGGTTACCATAAACGCCATCATACTCAAAAGTAGTGAGAGTTTTTTCATACTTTGCTTTGGTTTAATTAAATAAAATAATTTAAATATTTCTAGCCGATACAGCTAAGAATATCAAGTAGTTTTTCAACATTTCGGTCCAATTTAACTAATACAATGTTAAATCTTGGTAAGTTGACAACATTTATTTAACATTAAGTTAAGTTAATTCGCTGCCTGTTGACGAGAAAAATATTTTTATCGAGATTTATTGATTTGAAATAAATACATAGCTAACACATTAGAAATGCCGTAATATAAGGCATCACTGATAAGTGCATGGCCTATAGATACCTCTTGAAGATAGGGTACATTAGCACAAAAATAATTCAAATTATCAAGATTGAGATCATGCCCTGCATTGATGCCCATACCTATGGATTGGCAATATTTAGCTGCAGAAACAAAAGGAATAATCGCTTTTTCGCGGTTTTCGAAGTAATGATCTGCATAGGGACCAGTATAAAATTCGATACGGTCAGCTCCAACTTCTTTTGCTCCAGCAATCAACTCATTGTCCGGATCGATGAATAGACTTACTCTAATTCCTGAATTTTTGAACTGAAATATAACATCTGTCAGGAAGTCCTTATACTTTATCGTATCCCAGCCCGCATCAGATGTCAATGCATCTGGAGCATCTGGCACTAATGTTACTTGATGAGGATTGACTTCTAATACCTGTTGGATAAAGTGAGGTGTAGGATTACCTTCTATATTGAATTCCGTTGTTACCACTTCTTTGAGAAGAGGTAGATCCTCAAACCTGACATGTCTTTCATCTGGACGAGGATGCACAGTAATACCTTGAGCTCCAAACTCCTCACAATCTTTGGCAAATTGAATAAGGTCAGGATGGTTAGATCCCCTTGCATTACGAATAAGGGCTACTTTATTAAGATTAACACTAAGTCTTACTGGCATGATTAGAATATTATATTTGACTTCAATATTAGTAAATCTAAAGGTCAGGTCATGTCATTATTGCGTAAATCATTAATCTTAATCGGATTGGTTGCTGGAGGTCTTGTTGTTGGACAACTAATACTTAGTGGGTTGATCTTCGCTGGAGGGGCGGATTTTACTCAGGCTAATGATATCAATACCCTTATCGGTAGTATGGAAAATACAATGCCATTCAAAATTGGGATTGGATTAAACAATATAGTTATGTTTGGCCTGACTGCGTATCTATTTAAATTGATTGTGTCTAAGAATAAATTTTCTAAATACTTTAACTTAAGTCGCAAACTAGACGGTAATTGGTTAGGCTTGTGTGTGCTATTGATGATATCAATCTACCCACTTATTGTCTATAGTGCTCAATGGATACAAAGTATCGACCTACCAAGCTGGGCGCAAAGCATGGATCAAAGTAATTTGAATACACTAGCATCTGTGCTAGAGATGAACGGACCTTGGGACCTTACACTTAACCTATTGATAGTTGCAGTAACACCCGCAATATGTGAAGAGTTATTCTTTAGGGGTGTGATGCAAAAAGAAATTAATAGACATTTAAGTAATCCTCATATGGCCATCATCTTAACTTCGATAGTATTTAGTGCTATACATATGTCTGTAGAGGGGTTTACTGCAAGATTGATGTTAGGTCTAGTGCTTGGCTATACTTACCATTATACTATGAGTCTTTGGTATCCTATCCTATTACATCTATTCAACAATGGATTACAGGTACTAGCCCTGTACTTTTCAGGTGCAAATATTAAGGAAATGGATCCAACTGAAGGGCCAGAAATACATTGGGTATTCGCGATAGTTTCATTAGCCGTAGCTATTGTTATCTTTATGCACATCAAAACAAAATCAGAAAAGGATGTCATCAGTGCTTAGAACAAGAGCTATAACCGGAATCATTTTCTCTATCATCGTATTAGCCTTATTGATTAAAAACAGCTTTAGTGCGACTATACTCCTAGCATTGATAGCCATATTATCCAGCTACGAGTACGGTAGACTAGTGTATAGCGAATCTAAAGTCCTAAAAATCGCAACTGTAACAGTTAGCGCTTTGGTACCCATAGCAGCGATTTGGAATATGGAATTTGGCTCATCCACATATAGGATACTACTATATATTGCTCTGGCTTGGGCACTTATTAATATCGCCAATCTTTATACAAAAAATAATATCATACCTCATAAGAAATTGGGTATGCTAGTATCTGCGCTGTACATAGGTATTCCAATTGGTCTTTTTATCTCATTAATCAATAATTTAACACCATATGATTACTTACTTCCTGTTGGCATCATCGTACTCATATGGATGAGCGACAGCATGGCGTATTTGGTAGGTAGTAGAATAGGAAAAACTAAACTCTTCCCCTCTGTATCACCTAACAAGACTTGGGAAGGAACACTTGGTGCAGGTATATTTACAATTCTCGCAGCCTTTGGTATCTGTTTTCTCAAAACGGAATTTACATTTACGTTCTGGCTATTAGGCGGTATTATTATATGGATCTTTGGTGGTTATGGAGATCTTGTCGAGTCACAACTTAAGAGATATTACAAAGTCAAAGATTCTGGAAACTTCCTCCCAGGTCATGGAGGTTTTTTGGATAGGTTTGACAGTTTTATCTTTGTGTTGCCTTTTGTTATTTTACTATATTTGTCCTTGAATTAAGTATTATTGGCCGTTATTTACGGCTTTAGTATTGCGGTTGAATTCTACGTTGAGAGAACTCATTAAAATCCAATGCAATAACCAAGGAAAATAAATTTATGTCTTTAATCCACAAAGAGGGGTATTTCACTCTCATAATAAGTGCCATAGTTTTATTCGTAGCTAATGGGCTCATATATACTTTCTTTCCACCTATCATATGGTTTAGTACCCTTGTATTTTTAGCTTTGTGGTTATTTTTAGTTTCTTTCTTTAGAAATCCCAAAAGGACTATTGACCAATATGCAGATGACATCGTATACTGCCCTGCAGATGGTAAAATCGTCGTGATCGAAAACACGAATGAGTCGGAAGTATTAAAAGATGAAAGAATACAAGTATCTATATTCATGTCTCCACTCAATGTACATGTCAATAGAAACCCCATCAGTGGAAAAGTTACTTTCTTCAAATATCATCCTGGTGCTTTCTATAAAGCCTGGAACCCTAAAGCAAGCACAGAAAACGAAAGAACAACGGTAATGATAGAAAACCCAAAAGGTAAAGTTCTATTCCGTCAAATAGCTGGGGCTTTAGCTAGACGTATCATGTGGTATGTATCACAAGGTGATGAGGTAAAACAAGGTGAAGATATGGGATTTATCAAATTGGGTTCTAGAGTAGATGTGTTCCTACCTAAAAATGCTAAAGTAGAAGTAGAAATGGGCCAGATGGTTAGTGGAAATAAAACCGTTCTCGCCAGACTCGTTTAACCTTTCAACAGCATGCAAGTGTTTACTTTGTGCAAACACGTACAAAAAAGTGTAATGTGACTTTTGAAGAAGACACAAGGGGTTCTTTTTTCTCAGGATTACATATGTAATCTGTAATTCCTTACACCGCTAACACTGAATTTTCCTTCACCATTTCGGCTACTGTCTTGATCCATTCAGGATTATCATTGAGACTAGGGACAAGCTGTACATGATCTCCACCAAACTCTTCAAACTCTTCTTGGTACTCCACACTGATCTCGATAGTAGTTTCAAGACAGTCTGATACGAAGGCTGGGCAGAAGACTAAAATTTTTTTATCTCCATGCACTTTATGTCTTTCTTCCAAGACTTTGTCTGTGTATGGCTTTACCCAAGGATCTCTTCCTAATCGCGATTGATAACTGATACTGTATTGGTCTTTTTTGAGTCCTAGGTCTTCTGCAATAGCATGAGCCGTTCTATGACATTGATTACTGTAACATAACTTATTGGCCTCACATGATATTGAACAACAATTTTCTACTCGCTGACAATGAGATTGTGTGATATCTGCATCTCTCAAGTGACGCTCAGGTAATCCGTGAAAGCTAAATAATACATGATCGTAATCATCTAGATTGAGTTTTCGTCCATTGTCTGCATATATCTTGATCATACGTGGATCAGTTGGATATGAATTGACCATTCGGACTGGAGGTATGATGAGTTGCTTACTTAACACTTTCATGACTTCCTCATGAGCTGATCCTGTAGATGATGAAGCATACTGAGGAAATAAAGGGAAAACTACTAATTCATCTACTTGGGCTTTTATCAATTTATCTATTGCAGACTCTATACTCGGAGATTGATACCTCATCGCCAATTCGATGTGAAAATCTTCGCCAAGCTGATTTTGAACACCTTCGGCAAGCTTATATCCGTAATACTTAAGTGGACTACCCTCTTCTGTCCAAAGCTGCTTGTATAATTTTGCTGAAGCTCTGGACCTGAACGGAACTATCAAACCTTTGACCAAAATATGTCTGAGCCAAGCTGGTTTATCTATGACCCTGAAGTCCATTAAAAACTCTTTTAGGTATTTTCCAACTGCTTTGACAGATGGATCGTCTGGTGTACCAAGGTTGATAAGTAATACTCCGATCTTTGGCATAATATCGAGGGTTGCTTTGTGGTTATAATAAGATATATGCAAAGTAAACTCTGTAGACGTCTTATTGGTTGAGTTGAATGGTAATATTGTTGTAAAAATGTTTGACTACGGAATATCGCCCAATTTTCATTGAGATTAAATTCGTAATCATACCTTTGAGATCATGCAAATTACAGACTCAAATAAAATTAACCCATGAATAAAAAACCTCTGATATTAGTCACAAATGATGATGGTATAGTAGCACCTGGCATCAAAGCCTTGGTAGAAATAGTAAAGGAATTTGGAGAAGTGGTAGTATTAGCTCCTGATAGTCCACAAAGTGGCAAGGGACATGCAATAACCCTTAATCAACCTTTGAGGATGAAGAAAGTGGATATCTTTGACGGTGTAGAGTCATATGAATGTGATGGCACACCGGCGGATTGTGTTAAACTTGCTAAAAATGTGCTCTTGAGAGATAGAACAATTGATCTATGCGTATCTGGCATCAATCATGGCTCTAATGCATCTATAAATATATTATACTCCGGAACTATGTCAGCCGCTATGGAAGCAAGTTTGGAAAATATTGATTCTGTTGGATTTTCACTATTGGATTTCGCATTCGAAGCAGACTTTAGTGGTGCACAGAAAGTTGCTAGAAGTATTATTGGCAATATCCTAAAAGAAGGGCTTCGAGGTACGAAATTACTTAATGTAAATATCCCCAAATTACCTGTTGAAGAAATTAAAGGAATAAAAATATGTACTCAAGCCTCTGGAATGTGGATCGAAGACTTTCAGAAAGGTGAAGATCCACGAGGAGAAGAGTATTATTGGTTGAGCGGCAAATTTATAGTAGACGAAGAGCATAAGGATACAGATATATATTGGCTCAATCAAGGGTACGCAAGTGTAGTACCTTCTCAACATGATTTGACTCATTATAAGTCTATTGCTGGTTTGGGATATTTGGAGGATTTATAAATATTGTATTGTAATTATTCATTTCTAAGTACCACCTATGAACTTTGCAACGTATGATACAATCGTAACTTTATATTTTTAAAAATAAACAATCCTCATGGATAAAGACAATTTCTTCACGGGCCTAATAGTTGGTGCAATTACTCCTGTACTTGGATTCTTATTGGTAGAATTAATTTTTGATCTCCTTACGCAAGCTGGATTGATGGAATTCGTTTCTTCAGGAGGAAATAGCAAAAGACAACGTACTCTAGCACTTTTAGGTATATGCGCCACTTTGATACCTATGCACATCTGTAAAAACAATAAATGGAATGAGACCATGCGAGGTATGATATTTCCAATCATGATATATATGGGATCTTGGATATTTTATTTCAAGGATACATTATTTACACTCTAATCGGCATATGCGATATTACCTTATAGCTGGCGAAGCATCAGGAGATCTCCATGGTGCAAATCTTATGAAGGAGATACTTCTTCTAGACCCTAACGCCGAATTTCGATTTTGGGGTGGTGATGCGATGCTAGATATCTCTAACAATATAGTTACTCATTACAAAGATGTAGCTTTTATGGGGTTTTTAGAGGTCATAAAACACCTACCTCTGATCCTTAGAAAGATAAAAAAATGCAAGAAAGATATAGAAGCATTTAACCCTGATAGAATAGTACTTATTGACTATCCTGGATTCAATATGAGGATCGCGGAATGGGCAAAACCTAAAGGCTATGAAGTAACTTTTTATATATCACCAACCATCTGGGCCTGGAAGAAAAAAAGGGGATGGAAGCTCAAGAAAACGGTAGATAAAATGATCGTCATCCTACCTTTTGAGAAAGAGGTATACAAGAAGTATAACATGGAAGCGCATTATGTGGGTCACCCCTTGTTAGATGCCATTGAGCAGTTTGAAGCAGATCTAACTTTCAAAAAGAAATACAAAATAGAAACTGGAAAAGTACTTGCACTTCTTCCGGGAAGTCGAGTACAAGAAGTAGAAAAAATACTGCCCATAATGGGAGCTGCAATAGATCATATGGATGAAGAAGTCCATCTACTTTTAGCTTGCACAAAACATGTACCTCGAAAGGTGTATGAGCAGGCTCTCGAAAAAGTAAAAAACAGAAATATACAATACATCATCGCTGAAACATATGACATACTCAACATTGCTGATGCGGCACTGGTAAGCTCTGGCACTGCTACATTAGAAACTGCACTTTTTAAAGTTCCTCAAGTGGTCTGTTATAAAACTAGTACTATTAGCTACCATATAGCTCGCAGTCTGGTAGATCTAGAGTATATGTCATTAGTTAATTTGATTATGGATAGACCAGTCGTTGCTGAGTTTTTACAAGATGATTTTACACTTGAGAATCTGATACCAGAACTTGCAGATATTATGGGACCGAAGAGGGCGAAGATATTAGCTGATTATGATGAGTTAATAAATAAATTAGGCAGTAGTGGTGCCAGCCATAGAGTCGCTGAGATAGTTTTGAGGTAAATTCCTTATTATTTATTACTGCATTCTTCATAGCGTTTATTTGTCTACTATAATGACATTCCCACTCATACGAAGCGCATTTATTACGTGATCCGCTATTGTCTGCGTAAGCCAGATTCTACTCAGGTCAATAAGCATTTGCTATACAAGCTACTCTTGATCTAAAGTTCCTATTTTATATTGGTAAAATTTACAATAACGTAATGTACAATATACTGATTATAAGAAATTATTATAAGTAACTTTGCGGTATGAATGAACTCATGGAGCAAAACCCATTGCTGTTATTATTTGTCGTTGCCTCTATTGGCTATTTTATTGGCAATATACGAGTCAAAGGAATCTCTCTTGGTGTAGCGGCAGTATTATTTACTGGTCTAGTATTTGGAGCTCTCAATACTGACTTAACGATTCCAAGTATTATTACTAACCTTGGTCTAGTATTGTTTGTCTATTCGATAGGTCTTAAGTCAGGACCAGCATTCTTTAAATCTTATAAAAAGAATGGACTCAGGGATTTTACATTTATAGTGGCGATGTTACTATTTTCTGGATTGGTCGCAGGTGGTTTATTTTTTATGATGGATATATCTGCAGCTATGATTACTGGAGCTTATGCAGGTAGTACTACTAACACTCCTGCATTAGCCGCTGTTATAGATTATATCAATTCTTTACATGATCAAAATCCGGCAATGTTAAATGATGCTGTTCTTGGATATTCCTTCTCATATCCTATGGGCGTACTAGGTAGTATAGTAGTCATTCTCATCATGGAGAAATTGTTAAAAATAGACTATCAAAAAGAAAAGCATAGCTTAAAAAAGACATTCCCTCTTGATAAGAACTTAGCTAGTATTACTGTCGAAATCACAAATGAAAAAGTGGTCGGAATACAAATAAGAGATCTTTTGAAAAAGTATCGTTGGGAAGTAGTTTTTGGTCGTATGGCTCAACAAGAAACGGTGGCTTTGACTAATTACAATACTACATTTACTTTAGGAGATAGAATCATGGTAGTCGGTAGCGAGGATGAATTAAAAAAAATCACAGAAGATATAGGACGAAAAGTAGAAAATGATTTAGATCATGATCGCACAGAATTTGATGTAAGGCGAATATTTGTCTCCAATCCGAAAGTAGTAGGACGAACGATAGCTTCGCTACAAATAGATAAAAAATTTAATGCTATCATAACTAGAATACGCCGAGGTGATGCAGAGATGCTTGTCAACGGCGACACCATATTGGAGTTAGGTGATCGTCTTCGATTCGTAGCTCACAGAGAAGATTTAAAAATGCTATCCACTTACTTTGGTGACTCTTATAAGGCGTCTAGCAAAATCAATCTATTCACATTTGGGATTGGGATTGGATTAGGCTTAATCTTGGGATCGATAGAGATCAATATTAGTCCAGCATTTAGTTTTAAACTAGGATTGGCTGGTGGACCACTATTAGTGGGACTTATATTAGGTGCTTTGCGTAGGACCGGCCCTATCGTATGGTCATTACCGTATAGCTCTAATACCACATTGCAGCAAATGGGACTTATACTGCTACTTGCCGGTATTGGTGTTTCCGCTGGACACTCTTTCGTAGCTAGCTTCAATAGTGATGCTATATGGGTCTTCATCGCAAGTATAGCCATCAGTATGGTAACCGCTATGGCTATGATATTCATAGGATACAAATACATCAAAATGCCATTTACTCTACTTATGGGGCTGGTGTCTAATCAGCCTGCTATATTAGATTTTGCTACTGACAGATCGGATAGTATGGTTCCTGAGATCGGCTACACGATGATATTTCCTATTGCTATGATATTGAAGATTGTAATTGCGCAAGCTCTATTAGTTGCACTCTTGTAGGATTTTGAGAGAATATAAAACTACGCTTTTGCGAACACATGATTTCATAAGGCGTAATTGAAGATAAAGCTTTTCTATTTTACACTAACCCCCCTTTAACTCTAAGTTCAATTTTATTACCTAGTGCTTGAGTACATTCAAGTATTTTACTGATATTGTGAGATACAATTTCAGTAAATAATATTTTCATGTCTACTCACTCTGCATACCCATACCTATTATCCCCTCTCGACCTCGGATTCACTACACTCAAAAACAGAGTGCTAATGGGATCGATGCATACTATGCTAGAGGATATACCTGGAGGAATAGATAGGTTAGCAGCCTTTTATGCTGAGAGAGCTAGAGGACAAGTTGGCTTAATAGTGACTGGAGGAATAGCGCCTAATCTAGCTGGACGAGCATTACCTATGGGTCATGCCATGGACACTAAAGAAGAAGCTGACAAACATAAAATCATAACCAAGGCAGTACATGATGAAGGTGGAAAGATATGTATGCAGATACTGCATGTAGGCCGATATGGATACTCACCAGATAATGTATCTGCGAGTGATACTAAAGCTCCGATATCACCATTCCCTGCAAGAGCATTGACCACCAAAGAAGTAGAACAAACAATAGAAGATTACGTTCAATCTGCTCGTATGGCTCAGCATGCGGATTACGACGGTGTAGAGATTATGGGCTCGGAGGGATATCTGATAAATCAGTTCATCGTAACTAAGGTGAATCGCAGGGAAGATCGATGGGGCGGAGATTATCAAGCCAGGATACAATTTCCTTTAGAGATTATTAGAAAGACAAGAGCTTCTGTAGGTGAAAATTTCATCATCATCTATCGCTTGTCCATGATAGACTTAGTAAAAGGTGGAAGTACTTGGGAAGAAGTAATTCTTCTCGCTAAGGAAGTAGAAAAAGCTGGAGCAACTATAATTAATTCTGGAATCGGTTGGCATGAATCACGCATACCTACCATAGGAACAGTAGTACCCAAAGGAGGATTCGCTTGGGTGACTAAACGCCTCATGGGAGAAGTAAATATACCTCTCATCGCCACCAATAGAATCAATATGCCTGAGGTGGCAGAGCAAGTACTTGCGGATGGATGTGCAGATATGATATCGATGGCGAGACCATTCCTGGCAGACCCAGAGCTAGTACAAAAAGCAATTGATAATAGACCCGAAGAAATCAACACTTGTATCGCATGCAATCAAGCATGCCTCGATCATACATTTAATATGCAAGTCTGCTCATGTATAGTCAATCCTAGAGCATGTCATGAAACCGAACTCAATTATACTCATGCTAAAATCAAGAAAAAAATAGCTGTAATCGGAGCAGGCCCGGCAGGACTAGAAGCTGCATTAGGATCTGCAAAACGTGGTCATGAAGTGCACCTCTATGAAGCAAATAAAGATATCGGCGGTCAATTTAATATGGCTAAAGAGATTCCTGGAAAAGAAGAGTACGGACAGACTATAAGGTATTATAGTACTATGATGACCAAACATAATGTGAATGTTCATCTCAATACTAAAGCTTCCGTAGAATCTCTAATCAATGAATCTTTTGACGAAGTCATATTGGCTACTGGAGTTACGCCAAGACGAGTATATTTCGAAGGGTCAAATCGTGAAAATGTACTTAATTATGCCGATGTACTACGAGATAAAAAACATGTAGGAAAGCGAGTGGCAATCATAGGTTCTGGCGGCATTGGTTTTGATGTGGCAGAGTATCTTGCTCATGATACCCATCATAATTCTGTTAGCTTAGATGTAGCTAATTACATGAAAGAATGGGGAGTAGATATGGAATACAATACTGGTGGCTCTTTGGCCGAAAGTGGCGCTGAACCTCTACCCTCACCCAGGCAAATATATCTACTCAAAAGGTCAAAAGGCAAACATGGAAAAAATCTTGGTAAGACTACGGGTTGGATACACAGATCAAGCCTAGCTATGAAGAAAGTAAATATGCTAGCTGAAGTGACTTATCAAAAGTTAGATGATAAAGGACTGCATATTACCGTCGGAATAGAAGAAAAAATATTGAACGTCGACAATGTTATTATATGTGCAGGACAAGAACCACTCAATGAATTACATGCAGGATTAGTGGCTGCAGGACAATCTGTACATTTGATAGGAGGAGCTCATATTGCGAAAGAGTTAGATGCTAAAAAGGCGATTAAGGAGGCAATGGAACTAGTAATGAAATTGTAAGAGTAATATAAGATGACGAAAACTGATGCTAGGACGAAGAAATGCAAAGAATGACACTTTGTCGAAAAGATCATATTCTTAAGGCTATATACTTTCTTGCTAAACATATATATGTATGTATATATTTTAGAAAAATTGAATATCCTACAGTGAACTAAAGTGATCAATCTAAGTGATGCATTTATCTTGAAATCAAACGTTATTATTAACAGGAAATGTATAATTCTATCGTCTACTCTATTTTACTATGTTTACGAATAAATTCAACATCATATTTAATGAAAAATTTCACTCTTATTCTATTGAGTTTCTTAACTATTCAGCTATCAGCTCAAGACTTTTACGATCTCTATACTTTGCAGACAATCAAAATCACATTTGCAGAAAGCAACTGGGATCAACTTCTTGATACGGAGAAAGCTGGAAATGAAGGCTATACTATGGCGCAGTCAGTAGCCATCAATGGCGAAGTGTATGATAGTGTCGGTGTCAAGTATAAGGGAAATAGTACTTATCAAACGAATCAAGTAAAAAATCCTTTTCATATAGAATTGGATACCTATAAAGAACATGACCATCAAGGATATAAGGATATTAAACTGAGTAATGTAGCTAAAGATCCTTCATTCTTAAGAGAAGTACTCTCATACGATATTTTAGGAAATTACATGGATGCTCCAAAAAGTAATTATGCCAATGTGTATGTCAACGGAAATTTAATGGGACTATACAGTAATTGTGAAGCGATAACCAAGACTTTTACAAAAGATAGATTCGGGTCTAAAAATGGAGCATTCATTAAGTGCAATCCTCCTGCTGGAGCTGGACCACAGTCCAATGACTTTCCAAATCTAGTTTATCTAGGAGAAGATAGCACAGACTATTACGAATCATATGAAATCAAGTCTGACGCAGGATGGGATGAGCTGTTAGACCTCTGCGATACTCTTAGTAATTATACAGATGCTATAGAACAGATCCTTGATGTAGATCGTACACTTTGGATGTTGGCTTTTGATAATGTACTAGTCAATTTAGATAGCTACATTGGGGCATTCGCACAAAACTATTACCTATACCGAAATGAATATGGACAATTTGTCCCAATGGTATGGGACCTCAATGAATCATTTGGTAGATTCTCTATGACAGGCAATGGTAATCTAAATAGTAATTCAGCGAAGCAACAAATGAATCCATTACTACAAATCAACGATAGTGATTTCCCATTACTACAGAAATTGCTTAGTGTACCTAGTTACCAAAAGAAGTATATCGCACACTGTAAAACTATGGTGGAAGAGGCATTTGCTAGCAATGCGTACTATGAAACTGGACTGATACTAAAGGAGTTAATTGATGCCTCTGTACAGGCTGATAACAATAAATTTTTTTCTTACAATAATTTTCTTTCTAACCTTGATTCTGATATAACAGGAGGAGGTGGAGGACCTGGAGGTGGAGGAACAATTGGCATCGCTACCCTTATGAATGCACGTACAACTTATTTACTTGAAAATTCATTATTTACAGCTATTGCTCCTATTATAAGCGACATCTCGTTGTCTGCAGACAATCCAGTGGTGGGTGATATGATCACCATATCTACGAGTATTACAGACGGAAATTCAGCTTATATTGGATATAGAATAAATAAATTTGCTCCCTTCACTAAAGTAGAAATGGTAAGTGATGGTTCAGGAATATTCCAAGTAACAATTCCGGTAAAAGCTGCATATACAGAATACTACATATACTCAGAAAATGATAATGCCGGAAAATTTTCTCCTCAACGCGCAGAACATGAATTCTACAACTTTACCGCAACGAGTGTCAACACATCTGTAGGTGATGTAGTAATCAATGAATTTATGGCTTCTAACGATATGACACAAGTTGATCAAGATGGCGAATATGACGATTGGATAGAGCTCTACAATAACAGCAATTTAGATATCGATCTTTCTGGGTATTTCCTTTCAGACAATTCAGAAGATATTATGAGTTGGCAAATTCCAGCGGGAACAGTTATCTCGGCTAACGGATATTTAATGATTTGGGCAGATAAAGATGAGGAGCAAGAAGGTCTCCATGCTAACTTCAAATTATCAGCAGCAGCAGAGAGTATAATCTTATCTGACAGTGATGGATCGATCCTAGATGAAGTGAGTTATGCCGATCAAACTACTGACATCTCTTATGGTAGATTCCCTAATGGAACCGGAGATTTACAAGTTATGAATCCAACTTTCGGATTGGAGAACAATAACGATATTCTTACCTTAGAAGATGCGTTCGAAAATGAAAAACTCATAGTATACCCTAATCCAACTATTGAAGGATTTTGGATTAATTATAACGGAGTTGGTCAAGCGCAGTTAAGTGTATCTGATCTATATGGTCGTGTTATTCTATCTCAATCTATTTCAACTGAGAACTGGATAGATACCAAGGGTTGGACCTCTGGAATTTACCTGATAAGAGTTAATGATTCTATTGGGAAGATAGTGGTTAGATAAAGAAACATTTATATCAACTCTAGGACCATCG
>OCVR010000081.1_pt1 | contig 70533 bp, 66 predicted proteins | sample 1539091 | NCBI WGS metagenome assembly OCVR01 (sample SAMEA3355530, study PRJEB22509) | marine metagenome | biome: marine; feature: coastal ocean; material: water | place: USA | collected 2010-08-07 | depth 16 m | reverse complement strand
TATTTATTTCGTCTTTTAGGCGAAATTAACATCGCTCTTTGAAGGAGTTTTTAGTTCCAAATACACCCTATGTTTAATAATTTTGTGGCATAGTAGCCGCCAAAAAGAAGTAAATTACGCAGTGTCAAAACTCACAGTAGAACATAAATTGTTCCGCGATGCGGAACGAATGCCCGCGGAATTCATTTTCCCGACTGTATGCTCAAACTTTGCGCAGCCTGAATCAATCTAGGCCCATAAATCGTTTCCAGCTGCTTGGGTTTAACACGAAAAGAAGGGCCGCCAAGGTTGAGTCCGTAGACCTTTGCACCACTCAATGAGAACACAGGCGCGGCAATAGCATTCACATCTGCACGCCAGATTCCGTACCCCGTACAGTATCCTTTGACTTCATAAATCGCTTTCGCCTCCGCGTAACGCAAACGGCCTTCGGCCTCGGTCTCGGCATCAACGCGCCCCGCGACTTCGAAAACCGCTTCGCGAGCATCATCCTTCATTCCGATCAGGATCGCTTGTCCAATCGCAGACGGAAACAATGGCAAGCGTGAACCAATCCGCGCCACCAATGCCACGCCTTCACGAGAATTCGAAGTCGCCACATATATGGCTTCAAGTTGATGCTGTTCACCCAGCGCAACAGTGATGTAGGAATTGGGTCCGTCTCGAAGTTTTTCCATTTCCACGTGTGCTAGGTCTTGGATGTCAATACTCGACAGAACACTAAAACCAAGGTGCAGCACGCCCGCGCTAAGACGATAGGTCCCCGCGCGCGTATCCGCGACAAGGTAATCAAGTGCGCAAAGCGTATAAGTCAGCCTCGAGACCGTTGCTTTGGGCAGACCCGTACGGTCAGAGAAGTCCGAATTTGTCAGTGTAACTTCGCCATCCCGAAAACAGCGCAAAAGTTCTAACCCGCGAGCCAAAGCTGTGACGAAATTGCGGTCTTTGCCGCCCTCATCATAGTGCATTTCATCCATTCATTTAACCTCGGTTCAGCGCATTTAGGCTGTGCTTGGCAAACACCGGTACGAATTCCCCCAGCTTCAAAGCACGTCCCGGATTTGACGCATTCCCGTCTAATCCACGTTTGAGCACACCTTGGATAATTCCCGCCATACGGAAGAAACAAAAGCTAAGGTAGTAACCAAAGTTGTCAATCCCTTGCAGTCCACGACGTTCGCAGTATTTCGCGATGAATTCTTGATCCGTCGGCAAGCCAAGTGCTGCGCGATCCAAACCACCCATACCGCGACCCTCACTGCCTGTAGGCAATTGCCATTGCATTATGACACCCGCCAAATCAGCAAAAGGATGCCCAATCGTGGAGAGTTCCCAATCCAGAACAGCGCGGACTTGAGTGTCAGTGGCGTCGAAAATCATGTTGTCGAGGCGATAATCCCCATGGACCAATGTGCGCTGGCCGTCGTCCTTTGGGCGTTCTTCAACTAGGCGGATCATCAGCTCATCCATTTCAGGAATTTTCTGCGTTACAGATGCACGGTATTGCTTGGACCAACGGCCAACCTGACGCTCGAAATAATTTCCTTCGGGGCCAAAATCCGAAAGACCGATGGCTGTGATATCGACTTCGTGAAGCGCCGCCAAGACACGGTTCATGTCATCAATTACGCCCGTACGATGCACAGGCGTCAGACCCTCCATTGAAGGTTCATTAAAGTTGCGCCCCGGCACGTGATCCATGATGTAGAACATCGACCCGATAATGCTGTCATCCTCACACAACAGATGCATTTTCGAGACTGGCATGTCCGTTCCCGCCAGCGCCTTTTGCACGCGAAATTCGCGATCTACTGCGTGGGCAGATTTCAAAAGAACCCCTGGGGGTTTGCGTCGCAGCACATAGTTATGTGACGGTGTTTTTAGCATGAATGTCGGGTTCGATTGACCAGTCTGAAACTTGGTGACGTCCATCGGTCCTTCAAAACCATCCAAGTGCTTTTTCAGGTAATGACTGACGGCAGCTTCATTCAACGTCTGTGTGTCCACGCTCATCGGGTTCTCCTAACTATAGCTTAACAGTTCCGCCCCAACTGGCGTCATAAAATGCGGAGCAGCGTTGAATTCATGTAGCGAAAACGATCTGCCAGAGAACATAAATCGTGTCATCGCAGTGTTCTTAATTTGCAAATTCAGGTTCATCATTTGCCGCTTAGGCGCGCCCATCGCAACTGACGTCATTTGACCAATGACACCACCTGAAGACACAACAAGCACACGTTTCGCATTAGTATCCGTCGTAAAAACACGAGCCGCCTCCACCCTTTGCGCGAAACCTGCATAGGTCTCGGACGCCCCAGCAAATGCAGCATCCTGCCATTCAAACACCGTCTCACGCAATGTGCGAAAATGCGTCTTGCGATCACCCTTCACAAGATCAGGCACATCACCCTTAAAGCGTGCATTCAGCAGATCGTCAAAGTCGTATTCATTCAGGCCTTCGTGCACTTCTGGCATCTGATCAAATCCCATCGACGACAGCGTATCTTTTTGCCGTTTAAGCGAGCCTGTGATCAAACGATCCGGCACCCACTCTAGTTCGCGCAAAAGCGCACCAACGGCGCGCGATTGTTCATGCCCCAAGTCAGACAAAACATCATAATTATCCTGCCCGAACGAGGCCTGACCGTGCCTGATTATCAGGAGCTCAGCCAAATTCAGCCGCCAACTTCTTGCCTGCGGCCAAGTATTCGCGCTCTATCCGGTCCACAATATCTCCTGCGGGTCCAACCGATTTGATCGCGCCAATCCCTTGACCCGAGCCCCAAATCGTTTTCCACGCTTTGGGCTTTTCACGGTCTGTCCCGAAGTTCATCGAAGACACATCCGCTTGCGGCAGATTATCAGGATCCATGCCCGCATTCTTCACAGAGCCTTTGAGATAGTTACCCCAAACACCCGTGAACAATGACGAATACACGATATCTTCCGCGCCGGAATCGACGATCATATCCTTGTATCCCTGATCTGCGTTCGCCTCGTCCGTGGCAATAAACGGTGATCCAGCATAGCCTAAATCCGCGCCCATGGCACGTGCAGCCAGCAGGTTTTCACCCGTCGCTATCGAGCCCGACAGCGCGACAGGACCATCATACCATTCACGAATTTCGCTCATCAAAGCGAAGGGCGATTGCTGCCCCGCATGACCACCAGCGCCAGCGGCAACTGCGACCAAACCATCAGCACCTTTTTCAACAGCCTTCTTGGCGAACTTGTTGTTGATGATGTCGTGCAGAACGATGCCGCCGCACGAATGCGCGGCCTCATTGACCTCAACGCGCGCACCCAGCGATGTGATCCAGATCGGTACGTCGTGCCCTGCGCAAATTTCAAGGTCGCGATCAAGGCGCGTGTTTGAACGATGTACAATCTGGTTCACCGCATAGGGTGCGGCTGGGCGATCAGGGTTCGCTTGGTTGTGACGATCCAGTTCCTCTTTGATCTCTGTCAGCCAAGTATCCAGAAGCGGGTGCTCGCCCTCGCCTTCGCGCGCATTGAGCGCGGGAAACGATCCAACGATCCCCGCTTTGCACTGCGCGATCACCAGTTTTGGCACGGAAATAATAAACAAGGGCGACGCGATTAATGGAATGCGCAAACCTTGCAAGGCTTTCGGGAGGTGTGTGTCGTGTTGTTTCATAGAACCTCGAACAATCCAGCTGCGCCCATGCCGCCGCCAACGCACATCGTGCAAACGATATATTTTGCGCCGCGACGTTTCCCTTCGATTAACGCGTGACCAACCATGCGCGCGCCTGACATGCCGTAAGGGTGGCCAATCGAAATTGCGCCACCATCTACGTTCAGCAACTCATCTGGAATGCCAAGTTGATCGCGAGAATAAAGGACCTGAACCGCAAACGCCTCGTTGAGTTCCCACAGGCCAATGTTGTCCATCGTAAGCCCGTGCGCTTTCAGCAAAGGGGGCACCGCATAAATTGGGCCAATGCCCATTTCGTCAGGCTCGCAGCCCGTCGCCATAACGCCTATGTAGCGACCGAGCGGTTCAAGACCCGCTTTTTCAGCCGCTTTCGCCTCCATGACAACACATGCAGATGCACCATCACTTAGCTGGGACGCATTGCCCGCTGTGATAAACTTGCCTTCTTTGATCTTCATGCCGTCTTTGAACACAGGGTTCAGACCGCCAAGGCTCTCAACGCTCGTGCTTGGGCGGTTGCCCTCATCTTTATCAAGCGTGACTTCATGTTCGGAAATCTCTTTCGTCTCGCGATCCTGCACCAGCATAGTCGATGTCATCGGCACGATTTCTGCATCGAAACGCCCGGCTTCTTGCGCCGCATGGGTCAGCGCTTGCGAGCGCGCAGCATATTCGTCCTGCACCTCGCGGCTCACGTTGTAACGCGCGGCAACAGTTTCAGCGGTCTCAAGCATCGACATGTAAATGTCCGGCTTGTTTTCCATCAGCCACGGATCAGCTTTCACACGCATTTCTTTGGTTTGCACCATAGAAACGCTTTCAACGCCGCCACCAATCGCGATGTCCATGCCGTCCATCACAACCTGCTTAGCCGCTGTGGCAATCGCCATCATGCCAGACGCGCATTGACGATCCAGCGACATACCCGCCACGCTGATCGGAAGACCTGCGCGCACCGCTGCTTGGCGTGCAATATTGCCGCCTGAATGTCCCTGTTGCAGCGCCGCGCCCATAATCACATCCTGAATGCGCGCGGGATCAATGCCAGCGCGCGCAACTGCGTTTTCAATCGCGTGTCCCGCCAATTGCTGTGGCGTGGTGTTGTTGAAAGCGCCACGATAAGCTTTGCCAATTGGGGTGCGGGCGGTGGAAACGATGACTGCGTCACGCATGTGTATTCTCCTCGAATTTCTGAGTTACCAATCCAGCTTTAGGCCACGGGCCTGCGCTGCATTAAAGGCATATTTCTTGGTCTGACTAAAGGCATCAGGCATTTCTGTTTGCCCGTTTGGTTCGGTGATTTGTTCGAACTGCGCGGCAACTGCTTCAGGCGTGTTTTCATCACCTATCAGCGTAATGCCTTGTGTCTCATACACACGCGTTTGTGCAAAGCTACCACCGCCTGCGCCTAGGATCACATGGCTCGGTGCATCCTCTGACACGAGATACAGCAAACCCGGTGTGATCGTTTCAGGCGCAAGCATTTCTGCGGCTTCAGGCGGGAACAACTCTTCCGTCATGCGGGTCACAGCCGTCGGGGCCAGCGTGTTTACGCGGATATTATCACGCGCACCTTCCAAGTGCAGCACGTTCATCAGCCCCATCATCGCGGCCTTTGCGGCACCGTAATTGGCTTGACCAAAGTTACCATACAGCCCAGAGGATGACGAGGTGAACACGATGCGTCCATATTGCTGTTCTCGCATGATCGGCCAGCAGGCATGCGCCACATTGGCAGACCCTATTAGATGCACATCAACCACTTTACGAAACGCGGACATTTCCATTTTGGAAAATGTTTTGTCCATTAAGATGCCAGCATTATTGACGCAAATATCAATACGCCCCCATGCGTTCATCGTTTTGGCAATCATATCCTTAACGCCAGCTTCATCCGAAACGTCCGCGCCATGTGCTATCGCTTTGCCGCCGAGTGCTTTGATCTCGGCTACAACCGCCTCGGATGCTGTAAACGTAGAGCCAGTGCCATCACGCGACACACCCAGATCATTCACCACAACCTTGGCGCCACGCGCTGCTAGACCAAGCGCATGCGCACGCCCCAGCCCCACACCAGCACCGGTGACAATAGCGACCCGCCCATCAAATCGAATGTCGCTCATCAATGCAGCGCCTGTTCAAAAATATTCGGACCAGACATTACGTTGATACCGCCAGACACAGGGATGACCGCGCCCGTAATGTACGCCCCGCCACGACCGCACAGGAACAACATACATCCGCCAATGTCCTCATCACGGCCAACGCGTTTCAGCGGAACATCGTCACCTACCTTGCTGCGCATATCTTCATCGTGCGTCGCAAAAGCGGTCATACGTGACACAAATGGGCCAGGTGCTAATGCGTTCACTGTGATCGCATTACCCGCCAATTCCTTTGCCATGATCTTGCTCAGATGAATGACAGCCGCTTTGGACGCCGCATAAGAATAGGCACCATCACCCATCTCGCGTTCGCCCATGACAGAGCCAACGTTCACAACGCGCGCAGGGTCATCGACCGTGGCTGACGCTTTGAGCATCGGAAGAAGTTTCTGCGTCAGATCGAACAGACCCGCGACGTTCACGTCCATCACTTTGGACCACGCTTTGAACGGGAAATCGCCCAATGGCGCGCCCCAAGTGATGCCCGCGTTGTTCATCAAGATATCAAGCGTCACCGTGTGTTCCTTGACGGACGCGACCAGCGCATCAACACCCGCTTCGGTGCCAACATCACCCGCAAAACCAATCGCTTTGCCACTCGCACCCAGCTCGTTCAATTCCGCTGCAACGACCTCACACGCCTCACCTTTTCGGCTTGCAATCAACACAGTGGCACCCGCGCGCACCAAAGCTTCGGCAGCCATACGCCCGATGCCAGTCGCGCCACCCGTGACCAAAGCTACTTTGCCATCCAAGCTAAATAATGTCTGAATATCCATCAAAAACCCCTCGTATTCGCGACTTTTTCGGCGTGGTAACTGTAATCACCCAACCATTCCGCACTGACGCGTGCGCGTTTCATATAAAAACCCATGTCGAACGCATCAGTCATCCCGATGCCACCATGCATTTGCAAACCTTCCTGCACCGCCAAGATCGCAGTCTCGGTCGCGCGTGCTTTGGCTAGGGACACTGCAAGCTCTGCGTTTTCAGGATTTTCATCCAGCATCCGCCCTGCATTCAAGATTGCGCTAGACGTCACTTCGATCTCGCACCAAAGATGCGCGGCACGATGTTGAAGCGCTTGGAATTTACCGATCTCAACACCGAATTGCTTGCGCTCTTTCAAGTATTCAACCGTCATTGCAAACGCACCTGCAGATAACCCCGCCATTTCCGCTGCCAACGCCGCCTGCCCCGCTTGCAATGCTGGTCGTAAAACATCCATCGCACTATCAACTGCGCCAAGCACATCTTCACCCGTTGCCTCAACATCCTCAAACGTGATCCGTGCGACGTCGCGTGCATCAATCATGTTGGATTTTTCGCGATCAATGCCTGCACGATCTGCAGGAATATCAAACAAAGTCAGCCCATCACTGGTGCGCGCCAGAACCAACAAACGGTCCGCCATCACACCATCGACAACAAACTGTTTTTTGCCGTTCAAACGGAACCCATTCCCGTCGCCTCGCGCGTCCATTTGCGCGCTCTCAGGATTAAACTTGATCCCTTCATCCACGGCCAAAGCATATGTCGCTTCGCCTGATGCGATCTTTGCCAGAGCGCTCTGAGCGCGCGCATCGCTTACTTGGCGCAAGGCCGTCGCTGCGATCACCGCGCTCGATAGAAATGGCGAAACTGCCAATGTTTTGCCCATCTCATGCGCGATCACATTTGCGGCCGCAAACCCCATGCCAGAGCCACCTGCGCTTTCAGGCACAAGTACACCCGCCCAGCCCATATCGGCCATTTCTTTCCATGTCGCCGCATTGTGCGTGGAACCCGCATCACGCATTTCGCGCAACTTACTGACAGGCATCGCGCCGTCCAGATACCCGCGCGCCATATCGGCCAGCATGGTCTCTTCTTCGGTCATTACTAATTTTGTCATATCTCTTACCCCGGAAGCCCAAGAACACGCCGCGACACGATGGACAGCATCACTTCGCTCGTGCCGCCTTCAATCGAATTGGCCTTTGTGCGCAGCCAATCGCCTGCACGGTTCCCCAGCGGTCCATCCCATTCCAATGCATCTGACCCACCAGCTGTCATCATCAACTCATGACGTTGTTTGTTCAGCTCCGTACCCATGTATTTGAGCATAGCCGACGCATCACCAGCACCCTGCCCCGCTTCGGATTGATCTTTATAACGCTCCAACGTGAGACCAATCGCGAGCGTGTCAACTTCGCAGCGCATTGCATCGGCGCGCAGGGTTGCACCCATCTCGTCCATCGTATCGTTGATCACCGCGCCCAGCGCACGTCCACCACCCGACAGACCGGCGCCACCGCCAGAAATCATCTCGCGTTCATGGGTCAGCAGATATTTTGCAACGTCCCAACCGCGGTTTTCTGTGCCTACGATCTGCTCTTTCGGCACTTTCACATCCGTAAAGAAGGTCTCGCAAAACGGCGAAATCCCACTGATCATTTTGATCGGTCGTGTTTCAACGCCTGCATCATCCATGTTCATCAACAGGAACGAAATGCCTTTGTGCTTGGGGGCGTCACGATCCGTGCGCACCAGCGCAAATATCCAATCCGCCTTGTCCGCATACGATGTCCAAATCTTTTGACCATTCACCAGCCAATGATCGCCCTGATCTGCGCCATGCGTCTGCACATTTGCCAAATCAGATCCAGCGCCCGGCTCAGAATAGCCCTGACACCAACGGACTTCGCCGCGCGCAACAGGTGGCAGGTACTGCAATTTTTGCTCGTGCGACCCGAAATGTAGCAAAGCAGGCCCAAGCATCCAGATGCCGAAACTCTCTAACGGCGAACGCGCATTGACCAGCGCCATTTCTTCGCCAAAGACCTTTTCTTGCTCACGCGACAGGCCCGCACCACCGTATTCGACCGGCCAAGTTGGCACTGTATATCCCTTTGACGCACAGCGCCCTAGCCAGATTTTTTGCGCCTCTGACGTGAACACCCAATCCTTGCCACCCCAGCAAATGCCCTCTTCAGACATAAGCCCATCGCGCATCTCTTCGGGGCAATTTTCGTTAAGCCAAGCCCGTAGCTCAGCGCGAAATTCATCAATGGGGTTGAGCGTCATTTAAAATTCCTCCCGTAAAGACGTCACGTCATTTTGCGGACATCTATTTCGCTGTGCAGAATGGCGGCCCGAATTACGATTGACAAGATGCGACGCCACGTCTCACCCTTAACAAAATACCGATGAGGGGAATTCACGATGAAGACGATGCTAAGCACCGACGTAGGCGGGCCGGAAACTTTGGCACTAAGCGACATGCCGTCGCCAGAGCCGGGCAAAAACCAAGTGCGCATCAAAGTTCATGCAGCAGGCGTCAATTTTCCCGACACGCTGATAATTCGCGACCTTTATCAAATGAAACCCCCGCGCCCTTTCGCGCCAGGTGGTGAAATTTCTGGTGAAGTCGATGCATTGGGCGAAGCAGTCACCAACCTTAAAGTCGGTGATCGCGTCCTTGGAATGATCGGTTTTGGCGGCTTCGCAACCGAGGTGGTTGCCGATGCGAACCGTGTTGTGAAAATTCCCGACAACATGCCATATGACGAAGCTGCTTGTTTCGTGTTGACATACGGCACGTCGCATCATGCACTGAAGGATCGCGCGAACATTCAGGCGGGTGAAACGCTGCTGATCCTAGGTGCTGCTGGCGGCGTCGGTGTTGCTGCGATCGAACTTGGCAAAGCCGCTGGCGCAAAAGTCATTGCGGCGGTGTCATCAGAGGAAAAAGCCCAGTTCTGCCGCGACCTTGGTGCAGATGAGACGTTGATCTATTCGCGTGATATATCAGATCGCGCATCGCAGAAAGAGTTTTCAACCCAGATCAAAGCCTTGTCTGGCAGCGATGGCGTCGATGTCATTTATGACGCCGTTGGCGGTGACTATGCACAACCCGCTGTGCGTTCGCTCGCGTGGAAAGGGCGCTATTTGGTCGTTGGTTTTCCCGCCGGCATCCCGAGCATCCCGCTTAATTTGACGCTGCTCAAAGGGTGTCAGATCGTCGGCGTGTTTTGGGGTGCGCATACTGTGCGAGAACCACAAAACCATGCTGAAAACATGGGGGATTTGTTCCGCCTTTACCGCGAAGGAAAGATCAAACCGCGCATCTCCGCCAACTATCCTTTGGACAAAGCAGGCGACGCCTTGCAATTGCTGCAAGATCGCAAGGTCTTGGGCAAAGTTGTGGTCACGATGGATTAATCCGCCAGATGGGAGACACCATTGAAACCGCGCAGAATCATATTGTCTTCTTGGATAACAAGGCGGCTGATCGATCCGTTTTCAGCGCCGTGAAAGGCGAAGGCAGGCGATCCGGTCGCAACTGCCAGCGCCGCGCCTATTACGCCGCCATGCACCACAACCGCGACCAGTTCATCAGGGTGCGCAGCGGCGATGCGCAACAACCCAGCGCGCACGCGCGTTTGCAATTGGGCCGTCGTTTCCGCATTCGGAATTTCACCCCATTCCTGCCGTTCTTTAGCGCGCAAAAACGCAGGGTCCTGTGCGGCAGCGCGAAAGCGGTATTCACCGCCATCCCAATCGCCCAGAAACACTTCGTGCAAGTCGGGATCGACTTTCGGCGTCAGGCCCAAATGCTCAGCCAAAGGGGCTGCCGTTTGGTGCGTTCGTTGCATTTTAGTGACATAAATCGCGCTGATCGGAGCGGCTTTCAACCGCTCACCGACCGCAATCGCCTGCGCCTCTCCGTCTGGATGCAACGCCGGATCGCCCTGCCCGTCCACCATCGGGAAACTCGAACCGCGCACCGCCGCTTGGGTTTCTCCGTGGCGGATCAACAGCAAATCCGTAGCGCCTTTAGGTGGTGTAAATCTATGTTGGCGCGCTTCGCTCATTCTAAATCCCTTTTCGCTTTTTCACACTAGGACATATCCCATGCAAAACCGCCAGATCACGATTGCAGAGCTGCCCACAGATGCGCTGACGACCGACCACTTCCAATTGGCTAATGCGCCCATGCCAGACCCGAAGGACGGCGAAGTTTTGCTTCGTGTCATCCTGATGTCTATCGATGCTGCCAACCGTTCATGGATGAAAGGCGCGACCTATCGCGCGGCTGTGAACAAAGGCGACCCGATGCCGACTTACGCGATCTGCGAAGTCGCAGCATCCAACAGTCCCAAGCTTGCCGTCGGTGACATCGTAGCCGCCGAAGCGACGTGGTCCAACTACATCACCGCCAAAGCACATAAGGTGCAGAAACTTCCCAAGGTCGACACGCTCTCCCACCTCATGTCCGTTTACGGCATCGCGGGTAAAACGGCATTCCATGGCTTGATTTCCATCGGACAACCGCTTGCCGGGGAAACTGTTCTCGTCTCTGCCGCCGCTGGTTCTGTTGGGGGTTACGTCGGTCAAATCGCCAAAACGCTAGGGTGCCGCGTTGTCGGTATCGCGGGTGGCCCCGAGAAATGTGCATGGGTGAAGGACGAACTTGGCTTTGATGCTTGCGTCGATTATCGCGCGTCAGGTCTGAGCAAAGCATTGTTCAAAGTTTGCCCCGACGGCGCGGACATTTATTTCGACAATGTTGGTGGCAAGGTATTGGAATCCTCGTTGAATGTGATGAACGAAAAGGGCCGTGTCGTGTGTTGCGGTGCAATCAGCCAATATGACACCGACAACCCCACTGGCCCCCGCAATCTGCCCGGTGCTCTGGTGGTGAAACGCCTCAAGATGGAGGGTTTTATCGTCATGGATTTCGCCCATAATGACGCCAAATGCCTGCGCGCAATGCAACATTGGGTTTCGACAGGTCAGGTTAAAGTGTTCGAGGATATCGTTGAAGGTCTGGAAAACGCCCCTCAGGCGCTGATCGGTCTGTTGAACGGGGATAACAAAGGCAAGCGTCTCGTGCGTGTTGCCGCTGATCCAACATAAGGAACGCGCAAAATGTCTTCCCTACAGAATGCTTATGACCTTATTAAAACACTGATCGATACTGAAGTTGGCGTGTCCAACTGGATCACGGTCGATCAACCGATGATCGATCAATTCGCGACCACCACACAAGACGAACAATGGATTCACATCGATACAGAGCGCGCCGCAAATGAAACACTTTTCGGTGGCACCATCGCGCATGGCTTCTTGACCCTCTCGCTTGCGTCGCGCTTCGCGTATGATTGCTTTTCCATGATGGACGGGCAAGTGATGGGCATCAATTACGGCATAAACAAACTGCGGTTTTTGATGCCAGTGCGTGCAGGTTCACGCCTGCGGGGGCGCTTTACTTTGCAAGACGTCAAAGCGCGCAGCGCAACAGATTTGCTGCGCACTTACATCCTCACAATTGAAATCGAAGACGAAGAGACGCCAGCGCTGGTCGCTGAATGGCTCGGCCTTGCGATTTTCAAAGATTAAGAGACTTCAAAGAAAAGAGAAACACATGGACCTAGATCAAGCCATCACCGAACGCCGCTCCATTCGTGGATTTACCAACCAGCCTGTGCCAAAAGAGCTGCTGGAAGAGATCATCACCCTTGCTAATCGCGCGCCCTCGTCGATGAACACCCAGCCTTGGCACCTGCATGTTCTAACCGGCGAACCGCTAGAGCAAGTGCGCAAAGGCAATACCGAGCGTATGCTGGGCGGTGTTAAGCCGACCCGCGATATCGAGGACTATGCAGAATACGAGGGCGAACATCGCAAGCGTCAGATCGAAATCGCAGTGCAATTGTTCGAGGTCATGGGAATTGAACGTGGCGATAAAGAGCGCCGTCAAGATTGGGTCATGCGCGGGTTTCGCCAGTTCGACGCACCTGTTTCGATCGTGGTCTGTTTTGATCGCTCGCTATTGAGCAACACCATCGCCCATTTTGACACAGGCGCGATGACAAATTCGTTGGTACTGGCTGCTTGGGCGCGCGGACTGGGTGCTGTGATCAATGGACAAGGCATCATGCAAAGCCCCGTCGTGCGCGAAGTCGCGGGTATACCAGAGGATCAGATCATCTTGACCTGCGTAGCACTCGGCTGGCCTGACAAAGAATTCGTCGCGAACTCTGTCGTTTCCCGCCGTCGCCCGATTAGCAATACCACACAGTTCTTGGGATTTGATGAATAACACTCTCAAAAAAGGACGTATTCATCAGACTGCGGAGGTACAGATTTGCAATTTTATGACTGACGCTCGGTTTAAATTCCTGTCCGAGGCAGGCTATCTATCAATTCGGCGGTTAGGGTAGGAGGCCCATTCTTGAGATTGTAGAACAGTCACTACAACATCTTGAAAAATCTCTCTATTTTCGTGTATTTCTCAGAATATTAAAGGCTTAATAACGAAATTTTTTTGCCATCGTTTTGGTCACAAATTTGACCGAGAGACGAAATGCAAAAAACTGTTGTGTAACCCGCGGATCAATAATGAGCCACAGAAGCGGCTGCTTTGTGCAGTTGTAGCGGATTAAAAGTCCGCCAGTTTGTGCCCTTCGTATTATTGGAGGGCGGGAGATGTATTCTGTGGATATTTATAGTCGCGTGCGCCGCACTTGTTTGAAGGACGGGATGTCTAGCCGAGAGGCTGCGCATTATTTCAACACAAACCGCAAGACGATAGCAAAGATGCTGCGACATGAGCTGCCGCCCGGATATCAGCGTTCAGAACCGCTTCGTCGGCCAAAACTTGATGGGTTTGTTGGCGTGATTGATCAGATCCTGCGTACCGATAAGGCTCTGATCACAAAGCAGCGGCACACAGCGAAGCGCATCTTTGAGCACCAAAGCGACGAACACAATTACACCGGCAGCCTGACCACAGTGACCTCTTACGTTCGTGAACAAAAGCGGCGTACCAAAGAGGTGTTTGTGCCGTTGTCACATCCACTGCGCGGCAGTGCATGTTTGCATGCATGAGAGAAGGCCGGACCATGCGCAGGTAGATTTTAGCGAGACACTCGGGACGATTGGCGGCTTGGAATGCAAGATCCATTTCTACGTGATGAGCTTGCCGCATTCTGATGCGGTCTTTGTAAAGGGCTACCCTACCGAAACGACGGAAGCATTTTGTGATGGTCATGTCTCGGCCTTTGCCTTTTTTGGCGGCATTCCCCAAACCATTCTCTACGACAACACCAAGATCGCTGTGGCCCGTATTTTGGGGGATAGAACGCGCGTCCGCACCCAGCGGTTCACAGAGCTGCAATCGCATTACCTAATTGATGGTAGATTTGGTCGGCCAGCGCGGGAGAACGACAAAGGCAATGTTGAAGGCATGGTCGGATTCACCCGCCGCAACTTCATGGTGCCTCCGCCGCGGTTTAACAGTTTTGATGATTTGAACGCACATCTCGAACAGAGGTGCTTAGAGCGTCAGGGCGACAAGTTGCGTGGCCACGAACAAACTATTGGCAACCGTCTGATCTCGAATCGGGAAGCGCTGATGGGATTACCTGTCGCGGAATATGAAGCCTGCGTCCATGTCAGTACGCGAGCAACTTCGATCTCAACGGTCCGCTATCGCAGTAATGACTACTCGGTGCCGGTAACCTATGCCCACCATGACGTTCATGTGCGCGGCTTTGTGCATGAATGTCATCATCGGCTGCGGCAATGAAGTAATCGCACGTCATCAACGGTCTTACGCAAAAGCGCATATGATCTTTGACCCATTGCACTTTCTACCGTTGCTCGAACAGAAAGTGGGTGCCTTGGATCAGGCCGCACCTTTGCTGGGTCGGGACCTACCGGATGTGTTTGCCACCCTGCACCGATTGCTAGAAGCCCGCATGGGTAAGCCGAACAAGCGGGGGTATGATGAGGTCCTGCGCCTCGTGGATACTTTCGATATGGATATTGTGCAACGTGCAATCGGTCAGGCCATTGAAGCATGCGAAAAAGCAGGAATAACACTGATCCGATCAGCAAGAATTCTATCAGCTCCTCAGCTACAAAGACGACGTGGATCTCGAGGCTAAACTGGATGAATGGGAACGCTTCTACAACTTCGCTAGACTGCACGGCGCGCATAACGGCCAGACCCCTTACGAAGCGCTCAGAGACAAACTACAAAGCGTTGTTCATCGCATTTATGAATGTCGGGTTCACGACGTTCATTTTGCCGTCATCCATCTTGAGGACAGCAATGTCGTTCTCAAATGTGTATGTGATCATTTTGGACCCTGCCGTGCTGCTGAAAATTCAAATATGGGCCTGGGGTAAGCTGCTAATAGAGCCTTTCATTCTGGCACAGTCCCAATCGTAGAAACGCCGCGTAAGATGAACGACGAAGGTCTACTTGTCGCCGACTTTCATCAGACTCTGGAACGCGGCGCGGCGGGTGTCTTCGATTTTGCTCGGACGGCGGGTGTCGCGATTGACATAGACGTGCACAAAAAAACCCTCGGCGGTCGCTGTGTCCTCATCGTTACGAAACAGCGCAACCTCATATTTGATCGAGCTTGAGCTCAGTTGTGCCACGCGCAACCCTGCTGTCACCTTGTCAGGAAACGCCATTTCGGCGTGGTATTTACAGCCGGTTTCAACCACTAATCCTATCGTTTCGGACGTGTGCGGATCAAGCAAACCGCGCTCCATCAGCCATCCATTCACGGCAGTGTCAAACAGCGAATAATGGACCACGTTGTTCATGTGGCCATAGATGTCGTTGTCATTCCAGCGGGTTTGCAGCGCATAGAATTCCATGTATTCCGAGCGCGTCCGGATTGGTGGTTTGTCGCCCATCACCATGCTGCCTTGTATATGTTGAGCGCGTCATTTTCGGTGACGACGCGAGGATTGTTGACCAGAAGCCACTGTTGCACCATCGCATTGCTGGCCATTTTGGCAAGTGCATCTTGGGAGATGTCCACGTCGCGTAGCCACGTTTGCATGCCCAGATGTGCGGATAAATCTGCGAGCGCGTCAATAAAGGCGGCACATCGCGCTTGGCTGCCTTCGATCTGCGCCATTTGTGGAAATGCGTTAACGGCAATTTCGCTGTTATGCCCATGCGCGTCAGGTGCGTTAAAACGCAAGACATGCGGCAGGACCAGCGCGTTCGACAGCCCGTGGGGCACATGGAACGTACCACCGATGGGATAGGCCAAGACGTGCACCGCCGCGACAGGCGAGTTGGCAAAGGCCTGCCCGACGCCCCAAGCCTCGTCCAGATCTTCGCTCGAACCCTGCAGAATCGCCACCAGTTTGGCCACATCCGGCGACGAGCCACCGCCAAATCCCACGACCCCTGTTGCATCGGCTTCGCGTCCAGACACGACCGCATCCATCAGCGTTTCGCAGGACGGGTCAGCTTCTACCTTGTCAAACACCGCAACGCTGTGGCCGGCCTCTTTAAGTGAGGCAATGGTGGGATCGGCCAACGCTAGTTGACGCAGACCGGGATCAGTGACCAAAAAGACCGACGTACCTAGCGTTTGCCCAGCCACTTCGGCAAGGCGCGCTGCAGCACCGGCCTCAAAGATCAGAGACTTGATCGTATTGAAGGTAAAAGGGGTCATTTTGATATCCTTGATATGCTGTGTCACGTCTCTGGGATTTACCCTATGGTATTTGTGGGGTGGAAAGCCGTCTCTGGAACAAGTGCCGGTTGCTCAAGGCCGCTGTAACGCTCCATCAGCTGTACAGAAAAAGCCCCGTAACCTCACCGTTTCTGCCTATCTGAAGGTATCAGATAAATACGTAGCGGCATATTGATAGTTACATCGGGTAGCTTTCTCGCTCCCCTGCGTTTCGGGGGCATCTTCGTACCACTGCCTGCTTCCATCGCTTATGGATCCAGATAGTGAAAATGGCTAAAGGAGGGGTCCCGCCTGATCGTAACTACTCAGAAATAGGCGACGAGAGGGAAACAAAGAAGCAAAGACCAGGCAACACAATGGCTCTGGAACTTAAAACGAAGAGCGGGTGAACATAGGCAGCTGTAATTCACGGTGCGAGTAAGTGTCATCTGGCAAATGACGCACAACGCGATTAACAAATATTCCACAGCACTCTAAAGGGGGACGAGTTCAAACGCCGCGATCACAAGGAATAATCTGGCGGTGACGGCCATGCCTTCGAGCGTCTGTGACAAAGAGCCCGCCGATCCGAATTGCATCTGCGTGGCTTATTAATATGTACATGCTGGATAGAGATGCTGGCTGGCTTAGACGTCGATCGGTATGTATTTTTCATTCAGTTTTTTAGCTTCGCTCACATATTGGCGATCAAAAAATTCTACGCTAACTATACACGACCGGTCTAATGGGGTCTATGAAGCGGATCATGGAACAGCAAAACGACACCCGCTCACAGATATTAACCACAGGACGCCGCCTGACTGCCCAGCAGGGCTACACAGGTGTCGGTCTGAGCTCTCTATTGAAAGAAGCCGGGGTTCCAAAGGGGTCGTTCTATCACTACTTCGCTTCCAAGGAGGCTTATGGCTGCGCGCTGTTGGAAGAGTTTATGACAGAGTATGGCACTCGCCTGAATGCGTCACTCGCGCATCCCGATATGGATGCGCGGTCTCGGGTTTTTACCTATTTCGAAAGGTGGCGCACGAAACAGCTTAGCCCGGACCCTGTGAACCGGTGTCTGGTCGTCAAACTATCGGCAGAGGTTGCTGATCTATCTGCAGACATGAGTATTCTCCTGCAAAAACTTGTATCTGATATTTTGACGCATCTGGCGCGCACCCTTGAACAGGGGGCGGATGATGGCACAATCGTTCCGCTAGAAGATCCTGCAGCCTCGGCGGAAATGCTCTATCATATGTGGCTGGGCGCCAGCTTGGTTGCGAGCATCTCACACAGTGATGCCCCCCTCAATTCTGCAATGGATGCCACAAGGGCGCTTCTTCCAGCCCCCTGAATTTCAAAAGTTCTGCCAAATTTGTAGACGACCGGTCTAATCATGTTTATGAAGTGGATCACGGACAGCGAAACGACACCCGCTCAGACAGGAAATCGAAATGGCAATTTATGAACTGCGGACCTATCAGGTTTATGTTGGCCAAATGGCCGAGGTCATCCGATTCTACCGCGACTTTGGCTGGCCAGCGCTGGAAAAGGGCGGCTTTGATGCCAAGTTGGTCGGCTATTTCACGTCAGACACCGGTGAGTTGCACCAACTCGTGCATTTGTGGAAGTTTGACGACGATGCAGATCGCCGTAACTTCTGGAGCAGCCTCTTCAAGGATGAAGACTTCATGGTCTTTGCAAGCAAGATTAGACCTTTGTTGATGAGCCAGAAAAACCAGTTGTTGCAGGCCGCCCCTTGGGGACCTCATCCCTGATCTCGGACGCGGTTAAGTTAACCAGCGGATACAGCTCTAATTATATTGATATTCGAAAAGGACCATTGAAATGCAGGCATGGGAAATTGTTTCTGGAGATGGCGTAGATGCACTGAAACTTGTAGACCGCGAAACGCCCACCCCTGGCCCCGGACAGGTACGGGTACGCATGAATGCGAACTCTATCAATTATCGTGATTTGATTACGATCGAGGGAGCGGGTGCGCGAAAGTTGCCGTTTCCAACTGTACCAAACTCTGACGGGGCAGGTGTGATCACGGCGGTGGGTGAAGGCGTAAAGTTGAAGGAAGGGGATAGGGTTACCTCTTGCTTCTTTTCAAACTGGGTCGCTGGTGAAATCAGCGCTCCTGTCATGGCTTCAGCGTTAGGAGGAGCGCGTCAGGGCGTTTTGGCAGAGGAAGTTATTCTGCCCGAAGACGGTGTTATTCCCACACCAAGCGACCTGACCGATGAGGAGGCCGCAACCCTTCCTTGTGCTGCACTTACGGCGTGGCATGCGCTCACGCTTCCGCGACCAGTGAAGGCTGGAGAAACAGTGTTGTTGCTTGGAACCGGTGGTGTTTCTGTTTTCGCTCAGCAATTTTGTAAGATGATGGGCGCGCGGACAATCGTCACGTCATCTTCGAACGACAAATTGGAAAAGATGAAGGCACTGGGTCCCAGCGAATTCATCAACTATCGAACAAACCCTGAATGGGACGCGGTTGTCTTGGAACTCACGGCGGGATCAGGCGTTGACCGCGTTGTTGAAGTCGGCGGCCCCGGGACATTTGACCGGTCAGTGAATGCTGTGAGAGTCGGCGGCACCATCGGTCTGATTGGTGTTTTGACAGGCGTTTCAGGTGCGACCAACCCGACGCCGATCATGGCAAAATCTATTACCGTGAAGGGTATTTACGTCGGATCAAGGGCTATGTTTGCCGATATGAACCGCGCAATCGAGGCCCATAATCTGAAACCGGTGATTGATCAGGCTTTTGACTTCAAGGATGCCCGATCAGCTTATCACGCTATGCGAGGTGCCAGACATTTCGGAAAACTGGTCATCAAGATGTAACGATGCAGGGGCCCACTCTAGACCCTTTCGAGCCCTCTTTATCAAGTTGTAGCAATGAATCCAATTTCCTGTAAGGTAAATGCTGATCGTCCAGCAGGCACCTATGGTGCAGAATTTAAAAACAAACGCACCGCGTCATTTGTGGGATAGGCAAACAGACGCAAACAACTCAGGTGCGGATGGAGAAAGAAAAATGGTTAACTTTCAAGGTGGAACAATCCGAACGCGCGACGATCTTGAGCGATTTGAATCCGAGATGACGCTTGATGAACGTCTGCCGGAACGCAGCATTCTGGACGTGTTCAAAGCCAGCGCTGCGCTGTATCCAACCTCCACTGCGATAACCATGCTTATGACAGGAGCGCAGGACGAACGGCCGCGCCAGTTAAACTATGACCAGTTGCTGGGGATGATCCATAGTGCCGCAAATGTGTTTTCCACTTTGGGCGGTCCCGCGCCGGGCGTGGCCTATATGTTGCCGTCCCTGATCGAAACCTACGCGACGCTATGGGGTGCGGAGACCGCAGGCTATGCTGTTCCGATAAACTTCCTTTTGCAAACTGAAAGCATCGCTGAATTAATCAAGGCGTCAGAGGCGAAAATTCTTGTGGCCCTCGGCCCGCATCCGCAATTGGACATCTGGGAAAGGGCGCTGGAGTTGCGCAAGCAGATCCCCGGCTTGATCCTGATCCGCGTATCTCCTCCTGGAACGCCTGCGGAAGAAGGCATTATTGATCTTGGCACGGCCCTCGCCGAACAACCAGATGATCATCTGATTTTTGGCGAACCGCGTGGTGGTAGCGATGTCGCAGCCTATTTCCACACAGGCGGCACGACCGGTGTGCCAAAACTTGTCGCCCACACCCACCGTAGTCAGCTGGTCTCGGCATTCGGCGGTGCGGCATTGTGCGGATACACCTCCGAGGATGTCATGACAGCGACGCTGCCGTTGTTTCACGTCGCAGGCACCATTGTCGCGGGCCTGAGCGCGTTTATGACTGGAGTGGAACTTGTCGTGATGTCGCCAAGCGGTTTGCGAAACCCTGCGATTGTCGAAGGGTTTTGGCGTTTGGTCGCTCAGCACAAAGTGACATTGGTTGGCGGTGTTCCCACCGCCCTTGGTGCAGTCTTGCAGGTTCCTGTTGGCAATAATGACATCAGCGCTCTGCGCACTGGCCTGACGGGTGCCGCGTTGCTGCCGCCTGCTGTTGGTGCGCGTTTCAAGGAAGTAACCGGATGCCATCTGCACGAAATACTTGGCATGACCGAGTCCTCAGGATTGGTCAGCATTGACCCGCTATCAAGCGTCGGATCGATAGGCTCTGTCGGGTGGGCACTCCCCTACACCCAAGTGGACATTCTGCGTCTGAACGAAGACGGTAGTCTGGGCGCACCTTGTGCAACGGACGAAATCGGCGTGATAGTGATCCAAGGTGACCACATCACCCCCGGTTACCGAGATCCAAAACACAATGAAGGCGTCATTGAGGCAGGGCGATTGATCTCTGGCGATCTGGGATACAAGGATGCCCAGGGCCAGATATACGTGGCAGGCCGCTCGAAAGATCTTATCATCCGCAGCGGTCACAACATTGACCCGACCATGATCGAGAACGCGATGGCGACACACCCTTCGGTCGCTCTTGCCGCAGCAGTTGGCATGCCGGATGCCTATGCCGGAGAGCTTCCGGTTTGCTTTGTCGAACTGCTGCCAGATGCCGATTTGTGTGTAGAAGACCTGCACCAATACGCGCAGAGTATGATTGACGAACGGCCTGCTTGGCCAAAGCTCATTCAGATCGTGGATGCCATTCCACTGACGTCAGTTGGCAAGATTTTCAAGCCCAGCCTCCGCTGTGAAATTTCCAAACAGAAGGTGCTGGATCTGCTGCAAAATGAACTGGAAATCGCTGATGCGCGTGTCGAGGCCGTCGCAGGAGGACCCCGCGGCATGCGAGTCACAGTAACCATTTCCAAAGACCATAGAGCTTCTCTATCGAAACTTGAGACTAGGCTGGCTGAATTTCTGTTCGAAGCACGAGTGCAAATCGGATAGGGTGGAACGAACGGCCGCGATGTCGCTCATCACAGTCTCAAGCCAATCTTGAGCTTCAAATGGAAGTTGACGTTGCGAAACAACGAAATTGATGGATTGTAACTTTTAAAATCCACTGAATAACTGGAACCCAACAGCCTTTGGGAGGAGCGCCGTGGATTTTCTACAACTCGTCATTAGTGGGCTTGCTAATGGGTGTGTCTATGGCCTGATCGCTTTGGGCTTCGTACTGATTTACAAAGCGACCGAGGCGGTAAATTTCGCCCAAGGTGATTTCATGATGCTTGGCGCGTTTGTCTGCATTGGATTCACAAATCACGAATATATGGGGCTGAATTTCTGGCTGGCAGTGCCGCTTTCGATCCTTGTGATGGGTATTCTGGGATATCTCTTTAACTGGGGCATTTTGCGCCACATGTTTGGGCAATCACAGACATCTATTGTTATTCTGACCATAGCAATGGGCTTTATCATCCGCTTTTTTGCCGGTGCCATCTGGAGCCATGAGCCAACCTCACTGGAGACCCCATTTGCGGGCCAAGAGATACGCTCAGGCGGACTGGTGCTTGGCATCGACGAAGTCTTGATCGTAGTGGTCACTGCTGTTCTGACCTTGGCATTCTACCTGTTTTTCTCGCGCACCCGGATCGGGCTGGCGATGCAAGCGGCGTCTCAAAACCAACTTGCAGCCTATTACATGGGCATTCCAGTAAAGCGCATACATAGTCTTGTTTGGGGGCTATCTGGTATGGTTGCTGCAGTCGCAGGTATCCTTTTTGCCTCCAAAGGTGCGATTGATCCATCGACGGGCTTGCTTGGTATCAAAGCCTTTGCGGCGGCAGCGATTGGTGGCTTTGGGTCGCTTCCAGGCGCACTCTTGGGGGGCTTGATTATTGGTTTGGTTGAACCGCTTGCCTCGCGTTATGGCCCCCCCGGCATCAGCCAGATCGCACCCTACGCGATTTTGTTGCTTATCCTGATCTTCCGCCCCGGCGGCATTTTCTCCCAGACGCAACGAAAGAAGGTGTAAAGATGCGCTTTGTTTTCAAAACCTCTTACGACGCAGATATTTCGCTGTTCAAACATCGCGCACAGGCGGTTTGGTATGGGTTGCTTCTGTTGCTGGTGCTTGCCACGCCACTTTACTTCGTTGCGATTGGAGATGCTTACCTGCTCGGCGAAATCACAGGTATTTTGATCCTTGCGATTGCGGGCATGGGGTTGATGCTGCTGACGGGCCACACCGGACTGCCCAGCCTTGGACACGCTACTTTCATGGCTTTTGGCTGTTATATTAATATCAACATGCTGGGAGCCGGTGTGCCTTGGGTCATCGCGTTTCCGCTCTCAGGTCTTATTGCGGGCGTTTTGGGGACCATGATCGCGCTTCCAGTTTTACGCCTGCACGGCGTTTATTTGGCCTTGGCAACTTTGGCGATGTCGATGCTGACCAGTGACTTTGTCGTGATCGCAGAGCCTTGGACGGGCGGCATTGCGGGTGCAGCGGTGCCAGATATCAACATCTTTGGGATGGAGATTAACCGCTACTCAACCCCGTATAAGTTTTACTATTTAGTGTTGTTCGTCGCGATCTTGCTTGTTTGGTTCTACCGCAACCTGTTGCGCACACCAACGGGCCGCAGCTTTACCGCCATCCGCGACAGCGAAATTTCCGCACGCGCGATGGGCATTAACCTAACGCGGACCAAGGCGATGTCCTTCTTCCTGTCCGCCACAGCGGCAGGACTTGCGGGTGCATTGTTTGGGCATTCGGCGGGCTATGTAACGAACGAAACATTCGATTTGGTGATGTCGATCACTTTGCTTTTGATGATTGTTATTGGTGGCTTGGGCTTCATCCATGGCGCATTTTTTGGCGCGATTGTGGTTGGGATCATTCCGGTGGCGATTGCCAACGGACGTTCATTTTTACAGTCAACCTTTGACATGAATGTCAACGTGCCGGGTCTTGAAAGCGCGCTGTTCGCGTTCATCTTGATCTGCTTCATTCTATTTGAGCCGATGGGGCTTTACGGCCGTTGGCTCAAAATCCGCACATATTTTGAATTGTTCCCGTTCTACCGCAAGGACATGTTCAAGCGTCAGAAATCCTATCTCAAGACGGATCGTGTCCAATGAACTTGCTTGAAATTGAAAATGTCACACTTCGATTTGGTGGCTTGGTGGCGGTCGATAACGTCTCACTCAAGGTGGAAGAAGGTGAAGTTTTCGCGCTCGTCGGCCCAAATGGCGCAGGAAAATCGACGATCTTTAACTTGATTTCACGCTTTTACGATCCGGCAGAGGGCAGCATTCGCTTTGATGGTCATGATCTGTTGAAAAACAGCGCGGATCATGTCCCCAGCTTTGGGATCGCGCGTACTTTCCAGAACATTGAACTATTTGAGCAAGCGACTGTTCTGCAAAACTTGCTCGTTGGTCGGCATCGGCATCGCCAAACCAGCATGGTTTCAAATATTATCTTCTCGCCAAAAACGTACCGCGAGGAATTGCGTCATCGCGCCGCTGTGGAAGAAGTAATCGAATTTTTGAACCTTCAGCCCTACCGCGACAAAATGATTGGCGGTTTGCCCTACGGCGTGCGCAAAGTTGTGGAGCTTGGTCGCGCCTTGGCCTCAGAGCCAAAGTTGCTACTGCTGGACGAACCTGCTTCTGGTCTCTCGGTCGAAGAAACGCAGGATATGGCTTTCTGGATCGAAGATATTCAGACCCAAATGGGTATCTCTGTGATGATGGTGGAGCATGACATGGGGCTGGTTTCTGCGGTGTCGGGGCGCGTTATGGCGCTGTCCGATGGTAAGGAATTGGCGACGGGAACGGCCGCTGAAGTGCAATCGCATCCGGCAGTAATCGAGGCCTATCTGGGCACGGGTGACATCTCAAAGACAGGGACATCCCGCACATGAGCATTGATTCCAAAGAGCCAAAAGTCGTTTTGCAGATCGACAACCTCGAGAGTTATTACGGCCCCATTCAGGCCATTCGCGGTGTTAGTTTGAAAGTCCATGAAGGCCAGATCGTCACGGTTTTGGGGGCCAATGGGGCAGGTAAAACAACGCTTTTGAAGACCATCTCAGGCGTGATGGACCCCGAAAAGGGCACGATCAAGATGGACGGTACTGATATTCAGTCCTTAGAACCGGATGCCATCGTTCGGCAGGGCATTGTACATGTGCCCGAAGGACGAGAGATTTTCCCGCTGATGACCGTGGCCGAGAATATCGCGATGGGGGCCTACACACGCAAAGATCGCAGCAAGATCGGCGAAGACGAGGAGATGGTGTATTCCTATTTCCCGATCCTCAAAGACCGCCGCGCGCAACGTGCCGGCACTTTGTCGGGCGGGCAGCAGCAGATGTTGGCCATCGGGCGTGGGTTGATGTCGCATCCCAAATTGATGTTGCTTGATGAGCCTAGTCTTGGCTTATCACCGTTGCTGACGCAGGAGATTTTTGAAATCATCGTGCGCCTTAACAAAGAGCAAAAAGTCACAATGATGTTGGTCGAGCAGAACGCTAAAGTGGCGCTTGGTGCGGCCGATTATGGCTATGTGATGGAACTGGGGCGTATCGTGATGAACGACAGCGCCGAGGTTCTTGCCGCCTCCAAAGACATTCAGGAATTCTATCTTGGCGTCAGTCAGGATGAGAACCAGCGCGGGCAACGCCGCTGGAAACAACGCAAGACGTGGAGGTAAGGATTGTTCATGGCAGATAAACTCCCCCCTCAGGAAAAAGTCCATGGTCTTATGGTCAACGCCGATCTGTCCACGGGGCCGTTCTATATCGACGGGATGGATACGACGCCAAAGCTGTTTCGCCTGCGCGCGCAGACACTAGGCACACGCACCGCACACCGTGAAAAAACACTCGGCATCTGGCGCTCCCATTCATGGGGCGACTATTTCACCCGCGCCAAACATCTTGGCCTTGGACTGGTGTCTTTGGGTCTGAAGCGCGGTGAAGTTGTGTCGATCCTCTCCGAGGACAGCAAGGAATGGATGTACACCGACATGGGTGTCCAATCTGTTGGCGGGATTTGTTCTGGCGTCTACACCACCGATTCAGCTGGTCAGTTGGAGTATCTTGTCAATAATTCTGACAGCCGGTTCTTGGTGGTCGAAAATGACGAGCAACTGGACAAATTCTTGCAGGTCCGCGACCGGATGCCTGATCTGATTAAGGTCATTGTCATCGACCGCGAAGGGCTTCATGGGTTCACCGATCCGTTGATCATGTTCATCGACGAGTTATATGAAATCGGGGCGGCATATGAGGCGGCAAATCCGCAAGCCTTTGACGCCTCAATTGACGCGACTAGACCCGAAGACACCGCCATTCTGGTGTATACCTCTGGTACGACAGGCAAGCCTAAAGGCGCGATGATCAGCCATGGTAACCTGATGTATTCCGTTTCTGCCGGGCTGCGTGACGGGCCGGTTTTCTCCACTGATGATCAGCTTTGCTTTTTGCCGCTGTGCCACATTCTGGAACGCGTATTCTCTGTCAACGCACCTATCGCTGCCGCGTCCACGATCAACTTTGCCGAAAGCCCCGAGACGATTTTTGACAACCTGCAAGAGGTCAGCCCACAAACCTTTGTCGCTGTCCCCCGCCTGTGGGAGAAGATTTATTCCCAAGTCGCACTGCGGGTCGGCGACGCGTCAGGAATGCAAAAATGGGCCTACGCCCAAGCGCTAAAAGCGGGTGGCGCGCGCGCGGAATATCTGGCTGAAGGTAAGCCCGTGCCCATTGGTACAAGCCTCACCTACCGCTTCTGGGATGTGGCCTTGTTGCAAAACCTGCGGCGTATGATCGGCATGGATCGCTTGCGCAGAGGCGGCTCTGGCGCTGCACCCATCTCTCCTGATCTGTTGAGGTGGTATCAATCAATCGGCGTGCCCGTGCTTGAGGGCTACGGCATGACCGAAAGCTCCGGCGTGATTTCCTTCAACAGTGACAGCAACAACAAGATCGGCACAGTCGGCCCTGCCTTGCCAGGTGCGCAAATCCGCGTCGCGACGGACGGCGAAGTGCAGTACAAGGCGGGCAATGTGTTCCAAGGCTACTGGAAGAACCCCGACAAGACAGCCGAAACATTCACTGAGGATGGCTGGCTGCGCACGGGCGACGTGGGCATAGTCGACAACCAGGGCTTCCTAACCATCACCGGACGCCTCAAAGACATCATCATCACAGCAGGCGGCAAAAACATCACCCCGGCCGAGATCGAGAACAAACTGAAATTCTCACCCTATATCGCTGATGTTGTCGTGATCGGGGACAAACGAAAATTCCTGACATGCCTTGTAATGATTGATCAAGAAAACGTCGAAAAATTTGCGCAAGATCGGCGCGTACCATTCTCAAATTATGCCTCGCTTTGCGCCGCAACAGAAGTGCAAGAGTTGATCCGCGTGACAGTGGACAATGTGAACAAAGACTTCGCGCGGGTCGAACAGATCAAGGATTTCCGCCTGATCAACGTATTACTCACAGCAGACGACGACGAACTTACGCCAACCATGAAGCTCAAGCGCAGTTTTGTGGAAACCAAACATGGAGAGTTGATCAGCCAGATGTATTGAACCCGTCAGGCTGTGATTTCCAAATAGAAAACCAGAGGGAGAAGACCAATGAAAAACCTAACTACCAAACTGGCCACAGTGGCCGTTGCCTCCGCGATGGCCGCAGCACCTGCACTGGCTGAACAAGGCATCACAGATACCGAAATCCTGATTGGGTCCAATAATGACCTTTCGGGCCCTTTCGCCGCCTTCGGTGGACCTTCCACCAAAGCCGCTCAACTGGTGTTTGACGAGGTCAACGAAGCAGGTGGCATTCACGGCCGCAAGATCCGCTTCGTAGTTGAGGATCACGGCTACCAGATGCCCAAAGCCATTCAAGGTATGAACAAGCTGATCAACGGCGACAAAGTTTTTGCGATGCTTTTGTCCTTGGGCACGCCGATGAACATTGCGGCCTTCAAACTGCAAGACGCGAAGAACGTACCAAACGTCTCGCCGCTTTCTGCTGCGCGCCAAATGGCAGAACCATTCTCGCCGCTGCACTACGCAGGCACCGCAACTTACTACGAACAAATCCGCGTTGGCGTGACGCACTTGGCTGATTTGAAGAGCGTGAACAATGTTTGTGCAATGTATCTGCCAACTGACTTTGGCAAGGACATCAAAGAAGGTGCCGAGTCTATTTCTGCTGAAACAGAGGGTTTGACCTTCGTTACTGAGACAACGCACAAGCCAGACGATGCTGATTTTGTTGGCGCGTTGCAGAAGCTGAATGCTGAAGGCTGCCAGATCGTGGCATTGGCATTGGGTGTACGTCAGGCGATCACTGTATCCGCCACTGCTAAAAAGCTAGGTCTAACGGATATGTCCTTTATCAACTCCTCGGCGGGTTTCCACACTGTCATGGCGAAAGTGCCTGGTGGCGTGACCGAAGGCATGTATGCAGCATCCGGTTGGGCAGATTTGCTGTCGCGTATGGACAAGCCAGAAGTGCAAAAGTTTTTTTCCCGCTATACTAAGGCGACAGGCGAAGAACTGCCCGGTTCCGGCGCATTGCTGGGCCATTCCGCAGCTGAAACAATGGTACGTGCACTCGAAGCCGCCGGACCTGACTTGGATGCTAAGACGTTCCAAGCGGGTATAGAAAGCCTGAACTACGAAGACGTGATATCCGGCAACACCGTCAACTATTCCGCAACCGATCACCAAGGTGCGGACGAGGTTGTTATTTCGGTCATCAAAGACGGTAACTGGATGGAAATCGCGCGTAAGTAAGACGACCGTCAAAACTATTTCGTACATTCAAGAGGGGATCGGTCATATCGTTGGCCGGTCCCTTTTTGAGGTTAGGGCAGTTTTGGACTTTCCTTCCTGAGTTAGGGTATAAGCTAGCCTTTCGAGCAGATGCACCGAAAGTCCGGAGTGTGTGAGTTAAGGCAGCCCGCTGCGAACGGCAGCGTTTCTCGCTCAGCCGTGTCGGCTTGCCAGTCTTCATGGAAAATCTCTCCTTTCAAACGCCAGCGCTCCCCGGTGTCGGGGTCTAGGACGGTCAGGTAGGCTTTGCCTGCGCGGGGAATGTCAAAGCCTGCGTCTGTGAGGGCATCGACCATGCTAGCACGGTCAGTGATCAGGCCGACGCTGATCTGGTCTTGCACCCACGCGTGCAGCTCGTCGCGGCCTTGGGCTCGGGTTGGGGCCTCGATGGTGTCGCAAACCTCTTGCGTGCGCTCCAGCTCCATCGGACCGGCCTAGCCGTGGCGCTGGTTCATGACGTCACGCAGGCTGTCGAAGGCTTTCTCATAACCCGGCGGCGCGATGTTCAGGCTGCGGCCCGAGCTCAGCTCCAAACGCGGCGTGCAAAAGTGAAGCTCAACCCGGTCTTCGTGATTATGTCGGACCCAAAGCACGTCATATTGCGTCGGGTCCAGCCCCGCGAAGGCCTGCACCTTGTCCGCGACGACGTAGCCGACCGGACCCGCGCCCACGCCTTTGCCGTTGCGAAAGAAATTGATCAGCAACGGTGAGCGCGTCGAGATCAATGCGGCCCGCCAGCATCACGCGGTTCAGCCAGCGGGCGATGGGGCGTAACTGGGCCTTCTCTGCTGCGCTACACCGAAAGACAAAAGTCTCGGTCAGCGGCTCTTTGGTGCGGACTTTTCCCGCGCCGGTGGGGTTCGAAGGGGAGGCTTGCCGCCCCTCGCAAGGTCCCGTGTCAGCAGCGCCAGCGTACAACATGGGTCGCCTTGTTTGCTCTTCGGTGGGATCGGTTGCGGTCATGATCTGAGGCCTGCGGCGTGAATTTGGGCCTGTGTCACCAGCTTTGAGGCAAGCAAAGCCGTGATGTGTTTGCACATCGGGCTGCAATCACTGATCCAGCAAGCTAGCCGCGCATGGTTGTCAGCCGCCAACGTCGCTGCCTTTTCTCGGTCTTCCGCTTGCTTCTCGACACAGGCCTGCCAGCGCCGCGACTGAAACCAATTGTCGGAAAAGCAGACCTTTAAGCGAGTGAAACCCGCGCTGTCGGTGGCATAGGCCTTGACGGCTTACAGCAAATCCACCGGTGCGATCCCTTCCTTCATAGCCTTTTCTATTCGGGCAAGACAGGCCGCTGTGCACCCCAGCCGGTCAGGTGGATAGGCTGCCAAAATCTTCTCAGTCTCCCCCGTCTCGCGCTCGCGCGAACCAGGTTCTTTCTTAAGTTCAATGGTAAGGTTCGTGCCCCGATTTGAGACTACCCTCGTCTCACCCTTGAGACTTTTTCCCCCATCTCATTTTGAGACGCAACCCCGTTGGGACCACTGCCCCCACCCTTCGAGCGCAAACTGCGACCAAGGGTAATATCAAGGTGCAACTCATACTGGTTGGACCCTCGCCCGCCGTCGCCATCGCCACGAGCGTGGCGTGTGACGAGGCCGCATACTTCCAGCGTCGTCATGTGCCGGAACAGCGTGGCCCGCCCCATTTTGCATTCATCCACCAACCACTGTGCACTAGGATTGCACTGGCCGGTTTCCTTGTTGTGGAAATCCGCCAGTTGGATCAGCACGATCTTGGCGGCAGGTTTCAGACCTTTGACATTCGCGGCCCAGATCAATGCCAACCCGCTCATGACGCCACCTGGTCCGGAAGAAATGGGCTAATTGCATGAAGCCTGCCACCTGATTCTGCGGCTCGGTGTTGTGGAACAAAACCAGATTTCCTTGTGTCAGATTTGTGCCAATAGGAAACATGCGTTTCTGCATCGTTCTGCGACAGGCTACATTTACTCGCCTAGAAAGTACCTTTGCCTGTTGCTGTTTCTACTGTGGTTCCGTATGTCCGGTGGCGGGACACCCTTCCCCAACGAAGGGCATATATCTGTGAGGATACCAGCTATGGCTATTCAAGTACCGGTCGCGCGACCGTTGAATCCGCGTTTTTCTTCTGGCCCCTGCGCCAAACCCCCCACATTCACGCTCGACACGCTTTCTGACGCTGCCCTTGGCCGTTCGCACCGCGCTGCTGTTGGCAAGGACAAGCTCAAGGCCGCGATCGAAGAGACCCGTGAGATTTTGGGCGTACCGGCGGACTACAAAATCGGCATCGTGCCCGCCTCTGACACTGGTGCCTATGAAATGGCAATGTGGAACCTTCTAGGCGAGCGTCACGTTGAAATGCTCGCATGGGAAAGCTTCGGTGCAGGTTGGGTGACTGATGCGGTCAAACAGCTCAAGCTGGACGCGACTGTGAAAACGGCGGACTACGGTAAGATTGTTGATTTCAGCACGGTCGATTTCAACAACGATGTTTGTTTCACTTGGAACGGCACCACCTCCGGTGTGCGCCTTGCCAACGGCGACGTTATTCCTGCTGATCGTGATGGTTTAACACTTTGCGATGCAACATCCGCCGCTTTTGCGATGGATTTGTCTTGGGACAAGCTCGATGTGACGACCTTCTCTTGGCAGAAGGTCCTCGGCGGCGAAGCAGCGCATGGCATGATCATTCTAAGCCCACGCGCTGTTGCTCGCCTCGAGAGCTACACACCCGCTTGGCCACTCCCTAAAATCTTCCGCCTGACTAAAGGCAACAAACTGATTGATGGCATCTTTTCTGGTGCGACAATCAACACGCCCTCTATGTTGGCGGTTGAAGACTACCTGCAAGCGCTCACATGGGCCCGTTCAGTTGGTGGTTTGCAAGGCCTCATTGCACGTGCAGATGCGAATACGGCTGCCGTGACCGACTTTGTCGCGGCGAATGATTGGATTGACTTCCTTGCTGTAGATCCTGCAACGCGTTCAAACACGTCCGTGTGCTTGAAGTTCATAGATGATCGCATCACAGACGGCGCAGCCTTCGCAAAAGCCATCGCAAAACGCTTGGAAGCTGAGAACGTAGCGCTCGACATAGGTGGCTATCGTGATGCCCCTGCGGGTCTACGCATCTGGTGCGGCGGTACGGTCGAAACATCGGACATCAAAGCAATGCTGCCTTGGTTGGCGTTCGCATTCGAGACCGAAATCACAGCTGCGTAAAACACGTAAGGTGCGTGGTCGATCCACGCACATCCCCCCCAAAAGATTGAAAAAAGGACCAAAACCATGGCTCCCAAAGTACTCGTTTCTGACAAACTCAGCGAATCCGCTGTTCAAATCTTCCGCGATGCTGGCATTGATGTCGATTTCCAACCCGAGCTGGGTAAAGACAAAGCCAAACTGGCTGAAGTGATCGGTCAATACGACGGCCTTGCGATTCGTTCCGCCACAAAGGTGACCGAGAAGATCCTGAACGCAGCGACCAATCTCAAGGTCATCGCGCGCGCCGGCATCGGCACCGATAACATCGACAAGGTCGCGGCCTCCAAGAAAGGTGTAATCGTCATGAATACGCCATTTGGCAACATGATCACCACCGCAGAACATGCGATTGCGATGATGTTCGCAGTCGCGCGTCAGATCCCAGAGGCCAGCGCATCTACCCATGCGGGCAAGTGGGAAAAGTCCAAGTTCATGGGTGTCGAGCTGACCAATAAAACGCTTGGGGTCATCGGCGCGGGCAACATCGGCGGCATTGTCTGTGACCGCGCACGTGGTTTGAAGATGAAGGTCGTCGCTTACGATCCATTCCTTGGTGAAGAGAAAGCCGAGAAGATGGGCGTCGAAAAGGTCGAGCTTGATGAACTCCTCGCCCGCGCCGATTTCATCAGCTTGCATGTGCCATTCACTGATGCGACCGCCAATATCCTCAGCCGTGAGAACCTCGCCAAGACCAAGAACGGTGTTCGCATCATCAATTGCGCACGCGGCGGTCTTGTCGATGAGGGCGCTCTTGCTGATATGCTAAAGTCCGGCCACATCGCTGGCGCTGCTTTTGATGTGTTCAAGGAAGAGCCTGCGACAGAAAATGCGCTCTTTGATTTGCCAAACGTTGTGTGCACCCCGCATTTGGGTGCGGCCACGACGGAGGCTCAGGAAAACGTCGCTTTGCAAGTCGCGCAGCAAATGTCGAATTACCTCAACACAGGTGCCGTCGAGAATGCCCTCAACATGCCATCGGTTACCGCCGAAGAGGCAAAGATCATGGGGCCATGGGTCTCTCTCGCGGGTCATCTAGGTGCGTTCATTGGCCAAATGACGGATGAACCGATCAAAGCGATCAACATCCTTTATGACGGCTCTGTCGCGCAGATGAACCTCGATGCGCTGAATTGCGCCGCCATTGCTGGCATCATGAAACGGGTGAACCCCGATGTGAACATGGTATCCGCTCCTGTGATTGCCGCCGAACGCGGCATCAAGATCAGCACAACCAATCAGGAAAAATCTGGTAGTTTCGATGGCTATGTCAAGGTCACAGTCGTAACAGAGAAGCGCGAGCGTTCTGTCGCAGGCACTGTCTTCAGCGATGGCAAACCGCGCTTTATCCAGATCAAAGGCATCAATATCGACGCAGAGATCGGCGCACATATGCTCTACACGACCAACGAAGATGTGCCGGGGATCATTGGTCTCCTTGGTAACACAATGGGCAAGAGTGGCGTGAACATCGCGAACTTCACGCTTGGCCGCGCTGATGTTGGTGGTGAAGCGATCGCGCTCTTATACGTGGACAATCCGATCCCTGCTGATGTGTTGAAAACGCTTGATGGGACAGGCATGTTCTCACAAGTCAAACCACTAGAGTTTGACGTCGCTTAAGCAATTCAAAGGCCGCCCTTCTCAGGGCGGCCTTTCTACATTAGGGCTATCGCCATGACACAGCCCATTTACGCCATTGGCGACATCCACGGCCAGCTCGAGATGCTGGACAACGCACTTGTGCTGATCGAAGCCGACGGCGGCACCGACGCACACATCATTTTCCTTGGTGATTATGTGGATCGCGGCACGCATTCCAAAGAGGTGATCGAGCGCCTCGCAACTGGCAAAGCCGCGGGCAAACCTTGGCGCTTTCTCAAAGGTAATCACGACCGCATGTTCGAATGGTTCATGGAACCGGTCCCGCGCCATGATCCCTATTTACTCGTTGGTTACCATTGGTTGCACGAAAAACTTGGTGGCACGACAACCCTCGCGTCTTACGGCGTCGATGCGAGCGAGGAACGCAGGCTGTTCAACGTACACGCCGACGCGCGCAAGGCCGTCCCACATCATCATCTCCGCTTTTTGCAAGATTGCGAAATTTCGATCTTTGCAGGCCCGTTGTTCTTCACGCATGCCGGTGTGCGCCCCGGTGTCGCACTTCACGACCAAGCCGAAGACGATCTCGTGTGGATCAGAAACGAGTTTTCAAGTGATCGACGCGACCACGGCGCGCTCGTGGTCCACGGGCACACGCCCGTCGCCGCCCCTTTGCACGCAGGCAATCACGTCAACCTCGACACTGGCGCAGGGTTTGGAAAACCACTGACGACTGCCGTTTTTGAAGGCACGCAAGTCCACGTGCTCACAAACCAAGGCCGCCAAAAACTCGCGCCTTAGTCTTCCTATTTCCAAAAATATCCTGGGGGTCTGGGGACTAGCCCCCAGCCTGTCGGATAGGCAAAACCTATTCGAAAACCACTACACACCCACGTCGATAATCGCTTGCGCCAAAATCGGCACAGACTGCGCGTTCAAGCCTGCGATATTCATACGACTGTCGCCAACCATATAAATCCCATGCTCTGCGCGCAGACGTTCCACCATCTCAGGAGTAGTGCCAAGCCGTGAGAACATCCCACGGTGCTGCGCCAAAAAGCCAAAGCGATCAGACCCGCTCAAACGTTGCAATTCACCTGCAAGCTGTTCACGCAAACCAAGCATGCCCAGACGTACATCTTCCAACTCTTTCACCCAATCTGCACGCAGATCAGGATCGCTCAGAACCATGGTTACCAAACGCGCGCCGTGGTCGGGCGGAAAGGAAAAGTTCTGACGGTTCAAAAACGCCAAGGACTCCTGATTGCGACCGCGTTGTGAACCATCTGCCGAGACAGCCATCAAAATACCCGTCCGCTCACGGTAGATCCCGAAGTTCTTGGAGCAACTCGCAGCCACCAGGCATTCAGGTACAGAGGATGCAATTAAACGCACGGCGGCGGCATCTTCTATCAAGCCATCGCCAAAGCCTTGGTAGGCGATGTCGATCATTGGAATGGCACCCGTCTTATTCAACAGATCCAAGACGATCTGCCATTCGGCCAAATTCAGGTTTGCACCCGTCGGATTGTGACAGCACCCATGCAGCAACACGATGTCGCCTGCTTTCACACCGCTAAGATCTTCCATCATCCCATCAAAATCAACACCGCGCGTTTCATTATCGAAGTAGCGATACGCCACGTGCGTCATGCCAAGATAGTTCAACATCGAGACATGGTTCGGCCACGTCGGGTTTGAGACGAAAACACGCGCGTCAGGATTGGCCATCTGGATCAGCTCAAAAGCTTGACGGATCGCGCCAGTGCCGCCGGGTGTCGCAATCGACGCTATATTGTCATGCGCGACAGAATTCCCAAGAACGAGATTGATCATTGCAGTTGAGAAAGCAGGATCACCCGCCAAAGCCACATAAGACTTGCTGCTTTCCAATTCCCAAAGCTGCTTTTCTGCACGCTTCACAGCGCCCATGATCGGCGTGACACCTTCAGCATTCTTATAAACACCAACACCAAGGTCGATTTTTCCATCGCGCGGATCCTCACGATAGGCTTTGACGAGGGACAGAATTTTGTCGACAGGTTGCTCTTTAAGGTTTGCAAACATTAGGCTTCTCCGGTTGCAATAGGCATCGTTGGGGCCGCGCCCCATTCATTCCAAGATCCGTCATAAACGGAATGGTCGCTCTTCCCGATCCGTTCAAATGCAAGGGCAAGAACGCAGGCGGTAATGCCCGAACCGCATGTGTTGATCACAGGCTTGCTTAGATCAACGCCACCTGCTTCAAAGGCTGCTTTTAACGCGGCAGGCTTTTTCATAGTGTTGTCAGCGTTAAGCAGATCTTTGTAAAACACGTTCAGCGAGCCCGGAATATGACCAGCGCGCATGCCCGGTCTTGGCTCTGCCTCTGCGCCAGAAAAGCGTCCGGGTGAACGCGCGTCTACAATCTGAGGTGCGCCAAGCTTTGCTGCACCAGCAACTTGCGTTGCGTCCTTCACCATTTGGTTCTGAAACCGCACCATCATGTGGCGATCGCGAATAACAGGGGGCAGATCTTCAACCTCACGCCCTTCTGCGACCCATTTCACCATTCCGCCATCCAAGACCGCAATGTCCATTTGACCCATCAAACGAAACAACCACCACACGCGCGGTGCGGAGAAAATGCCAGAGCCGTCGTAAACAACAATCTGATGCCCGTCACCGATGCCCAGCGCACGCATGCGAGACATGAATTTCTCTGTGCTGGGAGCCATATGGGCAAGCGAAGACCGTGCGTCGCTTATTTCATCAATGTCAAAGAAACGCGCGCCAGGGATGTGGCTCGCGTCATACTCCGCTTTCGCGTCGCGGCCCTCAGAGGCCATATACCAGGACGCATCAATGATGCGCAGATCAGGGTCGCGCATATGCGATGCCAGCCAATCGGTGGAAACCAATGTCTTCGGGTCGTCCAATGCCATGTGAAAAGCCCTCTTTTGTCTATAAACTTGCTTACTGCCGAGGGGCCACAGTAGCAAGTGCAGGCACCGCGAAACCGCGATGCCTCAAATGGCGCAATTACTTCGCCATCATGTTCTTAACTACGCCAACGATCGCAAGAACTGCGCCGCCACCGATGCCACCACCAGCAACCTGCGTGAGGATCGAACCAATGTCCAAACCACCCGCTGCACCGCCAGCACCAAGCATGCCAAGAACTTGGCCACCGATACCACCGCCAACGATACCAGAGATTGAGTTGATGAGTGTACCTTGGTTCAGGTTCTTCGATACACCACCAGCAACGTTGCCGCCGACTGCGCCTGAAATAAAACCAATCAAGAGTTCCATAATAATTCCTTCCCGGCGGGCCGTTATATTCAGCAACGCACGTACGACCCGTACCATGCGCGCCTGTTGAGTATTACTACTTGCAAAGGAGGTCATGGGGAAAGCAAAGGAAAACTTATCAATTTTAGCCGCAGTTTACTCTGCGTGACGCAGCAAACGTTGTTTTTGACGACCCCAATCACGCTTTGCATCGCTGGCGCGTTTGTCGTGATTTTGTTTGCCCTTGGCGATGCCGATCTTCAACTTCACAAACCCTTTGTGATTGAAATAGAGCACAAGCGGCACAAGCGTCATGCCTTTGCGCTGCGTATCCGACCACATGCCTGCCAGCTCTTTCTTGGAAGCAAGCAGTTTACGCCGACGGCGTTCTTCGTGGCCCCATGTCTTCGCGGCCTCGTAAGGCGCGATGTAGCTGTTCACCAACCACAGCTCGCCGTCTTTTACTTCCGCATAGCTTTCAGCAACATTGGCAGAATTCACGCGCAGGGATTTGACCTCAGACCCTTGCAGAATGATCCCGCATTCGATGTCATCCTGTATCGCATAATCATAACGTGCGCGCCGGTTCTCGGCGATCACTTTATAGTTTGGATTATCCTTAGGCTTGGCCATGGCACACGCGTCTTTCTGAAGTCTAAGTGCCCTACATAGGCGCTATCTCTGCGCGCTCCAAGTGCCTTTGAGAAATGCCTCTAGACTTGGTCTGTACAAGTGCTCCGACTTCCTCATAGAATTTACTTTTTTGAAAGTCCCCAACATGACCGACTTCCTTCTCCTTGCCTTCATCTTTCTCTGCGCCGGTGTGATCTCTGTTCCGATTGCCTCGCGGCTCGGGCTTGGCTCAGTGCTTGGATATCTGATCGCGGGAATCATCATCAGCCCGATCTTGGCGCTGCTCAATGTGGACGTCATCGCGATCCAGCATTTCGCGGAGTTCGGCGTGGTGATGATGTTGTTCCTTGTGGGGCTCGAGCTGGAACCAAAAATGCTTTGGGGTATGCGTGCCAAGCTGTTGGGCTTGGGCGGCGGACAAGTCGGGTTTACGACGCTGGTTGTGATGGGGGCTTGCATGTCATTCGGTCAACCATGGTCCATCGCACTGGCGATCGGTCTGGTCATGGCACTGTCCTCGACAGCGATTGTTTTGCAGACCCTCAGTGAAAAAGGGTTGATGAAATCTGATGGCGGGCAGTCGAGCTTTTCCGTTCTGCTGACCCAAGATATCGCTGTTATCCCGATGCTGGCGCTCTTGCCCCTGCTCGCGATGCCAGAATTGATGGATGTCGCAAGCGATGTGGTGCATGGCGCTGATGCACACGGGGCAGACAGTCATGCGGGGGATGATCATGGCTCTACGATGAGTTTAGTCGATGGTCTCAATGGCTGGCAAACGATGACAGTCACTATTGGCGCTGTTGCGGCTGTGATCCTTGGGGGCAGTTTTCTCACCGCGCCAATCTTCCGCTTCATTGCCGGTGCGGGCCTGCGCGAGCTCTTCGTCGCTGGTGCGCTCTTGATCGTGATTGGCATTGCACTGCTGATGTCGCTCGTGGGTCTGTCCCCCGCGCTTGGTACGTTCATCGCGGGTGTGGTCCTGGCTAACTCCGCCTACAGGCACGAGCTCGAAAGCGACATTGATCCCTTCCGTGGCCTTCTTCTTGGCCTATTCTTCATGAGCGTTGGCGCAGGCATCAACTTTGCGCTGCTGTTCGAGAATGTCGGCTCTATCGTTGCGATGACGTTGGGCCTGATCGCGGTCAAAGCGATTGTCCTCCTCGTCCTCGCACACATATTCAAGATCGAGGGAGCCGACAAATGGCTCTTTGCGCTTGGCCTTGCACAAGCGGGTGAGTTTGGCTTTGTGCTCCTGTCCTTCACGGTCGCGGGCAACATTATCCCGTCCTCTATCGCAGATATCCTCCTGCTGGTTGTCGCCCTGTCCATGCTTCTTACGCCTGCGCTCTTTATCATCTACGACAAGGTGATCGCGCCGCGTTATAACAGTGAAGAAATCCGCGAAGCAGACGAGATCAAGGAAACATCGAACATCATCATCGCAGGGCATGGCCGCGTCGGTGGCACGGTGGCACGCGTGCTGCGCGCAGCGGGCCATGCTCCAACAGTGATCGACTATTCGTCCAAGCAGCTTGATATGCTCGCGCAACTCGGGGTCAAAGCGTATTTCGGCGACGCCTCCCGCCCTGATCTATTGCACGCCGCTGGCATTCACGATGCCAAGCTGATCGTCATCGCAATTGATAACAAAGATCAGATCAACGAGATGGTGCACTACATTCATACCAATCATCCAGACGTGCACATCATGGCCCGCGCGATGAATCGAAGTCACGTCTACGAGCTTTATTCAGCGGGTTGCCGCGATATCATTCGCGAGACTTATGACAGTTCCCTACGCATGGCGCGTTCTGCGTTCGAGGCAATAGGCATTGATACAGAAAAGGCCGCTGACATGGTCGCCATCTTCGATGAGATGGACCGCAAAGCCATGATCGAGGCCGCGCCACTCTATGAAATCGACACGCCTTTGCTTGAAAACTCTGAACTCATGGAAACAATCCGGGAAATGATACCCCGTTATGAAGCAGAGGTGAACGAGAAGATGCAAAAAATCCTTCAGCAAAACTCAAAAGGTGAGGAACAGCTATGAAAGACGACAATTTCCTGCGCGAGAACAATGCGCGACACATGTGGCACCCGATGGGGCATCAGAACAATTCTGATGAAAACATGCCCGCAATTATAGCCAAGGCTGAAGGCGTCGTTATAGAAGATCTCGACGGTCACAAAACGGTCGATGCTGTGGGCGGTCTGTGGTGCGTGAACCTTGGGTATTCGAACAATGTGATCAAAGATGCGATTGCCAAGCAGCTCTATGATCTGCCCTATTATTCTGCCTTCTCCGGAACGTCCAACCCGCCTGCGATTGAGGCCTCATACGCGGTGCGCGAGTTCTTTGAACCCGACGGCATGGTGCGCGCGTTCTTCACCTCTGGCGGTTCTGACTCGGTCGAAACGTGCCTGCGCCTGTCACGTCAGTACCACCGACTGCGGGGCGAACCAACGCGGACCAAGTTTATCTCCCTCAAGAAGGGCTATCACGGCACACACTTCGGCGGTGCATCCGTTAACGGCAACAACCGTTTCCGCATCGGCTATGAACCTATGCTGCCCGGCTGTTTCCACCTGCCCAGCCCCTACCCCTATCGCAATCCCTTCAACGAGACCGATCCTGCGCAACTGGCGCAAAACATCGCAGCCGCGTTTGAGGATGAGGTTCAATTCCAAGGCGCAAACACCATCGCCGCCTTTATTATGGAGCCGATCCAAGGCGCGGGCGGCGTGATTGTTCCGCATGAGAGTTTCATGGGTCTCATGCGTGACGTCTGTGATCGCCATGGTATTTTGATGATCGCGGATGAGGTCATTACGGGTTTCGGGCGGACCGGCTCTTGGTCTGGCTCAAGCCACTACAGTGTAAAACCCGATATGATGAGCACCGCTAAGGGCATCACCTCTGGCTACTTCCCTGTTGGTGCTGCGCTGTTCAACGAAAAAGTTGCGGATGTGTTTGAGAACAGCGATCCAGCGGAGGGCGGCATTTATCATGGCTACACCTACTCTGCACATCCTGTTGGCGCTGCTGCAGTCACAGCCTGCCTTGCTGAAAGCGTGCGCCTTGATCTGCGCGCCAATGCGGTTGTGCGCGGCACCCAACTTTATGAAGGCCTGCAAACCCTAGCGTCCAAGCACGACATCATCGGTGATGTGCGCGGTGGGCAAGGCTTGATGACAGGGATGGAACTGGTCTCCGACAAATCGGCTAAAACTCCGATGGATCCAGCCACGGTCAAACGCATCCAGCAAGCCACTTATGAGGCAGGTGCAATGGTACGTATGGGGCCACCAAACATTCTGATGTCGCCGCCGCTGACGATTTCTAAAAGCGAAGTAGAAATGATCCTCACAGCACTCGATAAGGGGCTTTCCGCCGCTTAAATTCAATCGGCTTGAACTTAGATGACACATGCTCCTAGGCTGACACCAGCCTAGGAGTTTTTCGTATGAAACCATTTATCGTCGGCACGTTGATCGCCACAATCGCATCTTTTACGCCGCAATTTGCAGCCGCCAAAGAATATAAGTTCAACTGGAAGCGGACAATTTCGTCCGGCGCGTTCGATCAAGAAACGTTCTTTCACTGGACCCAACGTGGGCCAGATGGCGTGTGCCGACAAGATACATCCTTTTCTATCAAGGCAAAGAAAAAGCCCAAGAAGGGAATAGTTCAGTGGTTCTGGGTCTCCAAAGTCCTGCCATCAGGCGACTGCGCAGGCACGCTCGTCAGTGGATATCAGATCATGTACACGCCCAAGCGTAAGCCCAAAAAGGACCTCGTTGTACTCGAAGTGCGCGGTCTTGATCGTTTGAACGAAGGTCAAGCAGACGTCGATAAAGCGCGCATCGAAATCAAGATCCGAAAGCGGTAATTACCCTTTAGCAGGTGCGCCGCTTCTTGATTTGTGCGGACCTGCGATTGCCGTGAGCGCAAGGATTGCGCCCGACACCGCGGCGATCATGCCTGCAGCACTTACCGCATTGTCCGCGCCAAGCCAGAGCGGTCCGTAACCTGCCAACACATATCCGATCACCGCTGATAGCGTCGCGAAAAAAACGCTCCACGCGACCTGTGTGCCAAGATCATTGGTCATCAAACGCGCAGCGGCTGGCGGGCAAATGAACATCGCAATCACAATGATCGAACCCACCGCATCAAACGCTGCAACCGCAGCCAGCGCCGCGACAATCACCAATGCGAACCCCAGAGGCCCCGTGCGAACACCAATGCTTTGAGCGAAACTCTCATCGAACGTAGATATCTTCAAAGGGCGCCAGAACACCCATGTGAACAGCGCGACAACAGTTAAGACAATCAGCAAGCGGGGCAATTCAACAGGAAGATAGGCAAGCGCTTCGCGGTCAAACAACGACGCCCACCCTGTTGCATCTAGCCAGATCAGGCTTTCCAAATTCCCAAATAACGCATGTTCAACGTCCAAATGCACAGCGCTTGTATCTGATTGCTCCAGCAGCAAAACACCGCCTGCAAACATCGCGGTAAAGGTCACGCCCATCGCGGCACCCGGTTCAATCCGACCAAGCCGGCGGATCGCTTCGATCATCACCACTGCCACAATCGCCGCGCCTGCCGCGCCCAGCATCATCGGCACCGCCGCGACGACGCCTGTGATCAAGAACGCCACAACGATGCCCGGCAAAACCACATGGCTGATCGCATCCCCGATCAAGGCTTGACGCCGCAATAGCAAAAAGTTTCCTGGAAGCGCGCAGGCAATTGCGGCCAACATGCCGATCAACATAGGCGTCAAGGACAGTGCTACGAATTCTTCACCAATCATGGTCGCACCCCCTTGGGCGCACCAATCAAGCGATCCAATTCGGTGATCTGATCGCCTGTGAGGACCGTTTCGATCTCTGTCAGCCCATCGTAGAATGTTGCGGCCAATGCGAACTCTTCCCGCGAACGCGCCATTTGCCAGCGGGTTTCATCACGCAACGCCTTGGCCGCGCGTGCTTTGCCGTCACTGGTCGCAACCCCATCGGCGCGTGCAAGTCCAGCGCGACGCAATAGGCGAAGCGTGAGTTTTTCGTAGATGGGTTGACCTTGCGCGAGGGCGAGTAGCCCTTGACGCACATGGACACGCCTTTGAAAAGACAGGTGCTTTAGCACTGCTGCAAGAACACCGCGCGCGGGCGCAAAAAAGAGCGACAAAGCGAACATCGAGAAGGAGACGAGAACGATCACAGGACCCGTCGGAAGCGCAGGCGCAATCGCCGACAAGGCCGCTCCAACGTAGCCAGAGACACCACCAACAATGCCCGCGACCCAGAGCACACCCGTGACCCGTTCGCTCCAAAAGCGTGCAGTGACGGGTGGGATGATCAGTAAAGCCACGATCAGGATAAGTCCGACAATCTTGAGGCCCACAACCGTGATCGCCATGACCAGACCCATCATGATCAGATCAAGACGCGGCACGTTCAAACCACTTGACGCCGCAAATTCAGGATCAAACGCAACAGCGCTTAAAGGTCTGCGAAACGCGATAACCGCCAGCAAAACAGCGGCACCGCCAACGGCAATGATCACCGCGTCGGAATAAAGCATGCCAGCGGTGGAGCCGAGCAAGAAGCCCTCAAGCCCCGCCTGACGACCTTCGCTCATCGTTTGGATAAACGTCAAAAACACGATGCCAATACCAAAGAAAACAGACAGCACCGCGCCAATCGCTGCATCTTCTGCTAGGCGTGTGCGCCGCGTCAAAGCACTGATGCACAACAAGCCGATCCACGCGGACCCCGCAGAACCAAGCATGAGGCCAAGCAGGCTGCGCCCGTCACCACCCATCGCAACCATCAGAATAAAAGCAAGGCCGACACCCGGCAATGTCGCATGGCTGATCGCATCACTGACTAAGGCGCGTTTGCGCAAGAAAAGAAAGGTGCCTGTGACGCCCGCTGCAACGCCCAACAGCGTCGCACCAAGGGTGACGAGCGTGGCGTTATAGCCAAGCTGAAACGTTAGGGCCTGCCAAAGCATGGGTTACGCGCCAAGCGCAGTTTGACCAAGTTGACCCATTGCGAGACGACCGCCGTAAGCCTCTTGCAAGGTCTGGGGCGTGAACGCCTCTTCCACCGTACCTTCGGCAATCCGGGTCGTGTTGATCAGGAACACGCGGTCGAAATAGTCGGGCACAGTGCTCAGATCATGATGCACGGCGACGACAGTTTTGCCATCTGCGCGCAGACCTTGCAGAACGTCGATGATAGCTTTCTCCGTTGCCGCATCCACACCCGCAAAGGGTTCGTCGAGCAAATAGAGCTCCGCGTTCTGCGCAAGCGCACGCGCTAAGAAAACACGTTGCTGTTGACCACCAGAGAGCTGGCCGATTTGACGCTTGGCAAAGTCCTGCATACCGACGCGCTCTAAGCACTCCATCGCGCGCGTTTTGTGCGTCCCGCGCAGACGGCCAAGCAGACCAAGTTCACGATAAAGACCCATCAAAACCACATCTAAAACACGCGTTGGGAAATCCCAATCCACGCTCGCCCGCTGGGGCACATAAGCGATGCGCGCACGCGCGTTTTCAACAGGTTGGCCATAGACAGTCGCAGATCCGGCAAGCGGTTTGATCACACCCAAAGCGGCCTTCAAAAGCGTGGATTTCCCCGCGCCATTAGGTCCGATGATCGCTGTCATAGAACCACTGGGTACCGTCATATCGACAGAAAACACCGCAGGCTTTTGGCCATAACTTACGGTCATCGAACGAATGGCAAGCGCTGCATCCGCGCCGCGATCGTCCATGCGTGTTCCGTTAGATGTCGCCAGTTCAATTGCTGTCATGATTTAGCTTCCCACCGCCAATTTGCCGTTCATGCCACGCTCCGGCACAGTGCCGCCCAGCGCTTGGGCAATGGTCGTAATATTGTGATCAATCATGCCGATATATGTGGCCTCATAAGTGCCATCAGCGCCCATCGCATCAGAGAACAATTCGCCACCAATTGCGACTGTGTGATCCTGCGCTGCTGCGCCCTCGATCAACGCACGAATGTTGCGATCCGAGACAGAGCTTTCGACGAATGCCGCGCCAATTTTGCGTTCTACAAGCATATCCACGAGGGTCGAAATGCGGTTCAATCCTGCTTCGCTTTCGGTAGAGATACCTTGGATGCCAATCACCTCATATCCGAAGGCGTTGCCAAAATAGCTAAAGGCGTCATGCGCCGTTAGCAACACACGCGCGCTTTCAGGAACCGTCGCAAGTGCGGTTTCAGCATAAGTTTGAAGATCACGTAATTCAGCTTCGAATACAGCCAAATTAGCACCAAATTCATATTCAACATCAGGGCGTGCATCACTCAAAACGCGGGCAATCTCTTGCGCGACACTGCTCCATAGCTTTGGCACCATCCACACGTGTGGGTCAAAACGACCGTCATAATCGGCATGCGAGATCAGCAATTCACGCGGCATCGCATCTGCAACAGGAATAGAGGGCTGGCGACGCGCGAGTTTCTCAAGAAACTCTTCCATCTGCGCCTCAAGATAAAGACCGTGCCACAACACCATATCCGCACGCGTCATTGACGTGATATCCGTACGTGTCTGACGATACGCATGCGGATCCACACCCGGGCCCATCAAAGCACGCACATTTACATGGCTGCCCCCAATGCGACGCGCCGTGTCGGCGATCATTCCTGTGGTCGCAACGATATCCAATGCGCCGGATGCCAAAGCAAATTGCGGCACAACGATCGTGCTGGCAAGGATCGTAAGAAAATGGCGGCGATTGTAGATCATGGAATCTCCTAGCGTTTGACATGAATATGAGAGTCATTCGCAAGAAGTCAATGCAATTGCGAATTATTCGCAATAAAGCCAGAAATTTTCTGATCAAATGGTCAAAATAGTTTCTCTCAACCCATGGGAATACTTGCCAAGTCCCCCCGTGCATGTGACAGGATAAGCAAAACCCCTCTCCTTTGGAGTGACCCGATATGTCCACACACACTGTTCAAACCACGTCCCACTTACCCCTCACGATTGAACCCAGAAATCCGGGTATGGATCTGGACCTGAGCTGGGTACGCTCTGTGCAGGCCAACACCTCGTCAATTGAGCGGCGCGCCAAAACGTTACCGGGGCGGCGCAGTGTTAAGAAAGACTACCAAGCAGCCTGGTTGCTGCGCGCTATCGAGTGCATTGATCTAACGACGCTCTCTGGCGATGACACGGCTGAACGTGTGCGCCGTCTATGCGCCAAAGCGCGCGCGCCTTTGCGCGATGACCTAAAGGACGCGCTTGGGATCAGCAGCCTGCACACGGGTGCGATCTGCGTGTATCACGATATGATCGAAACGGCCGTAGATGCGCTCGCTGGCTCCGGCATTCCCGTAGCTGCTGTTTCCACTGGTTTCCCTGCGGGTCTATCACCGTTCCATCTGCGCGTGGCCGAGATTGAGGAAAGCGTGAAAGTAGGAGCGGCAGAGATCGACATCGTCATTTCCCGCCGCCATGTTTTGGCAGGTGATTGGCAAGCGCTCTACGATGAGATGCGCGCCTTTCGTGCCGCGTGTGGCGATGCCCATGTGAAGGCGATCCTCGCGACAGGCGAGCTAGGTACATTACGCAATGTTGCGCGTGCCTCGCTGATTTGCATGATGGCAGGCGCTGATTTCATCAAAACGTCTACTGGAAAAGAGAGTGTGAATGCGACCCTTCCTGTCTCGCTCGTGATGATCCGCGCAATCCGCGACTATCATGAACGCACGGGCTTTCGCGTTGGCTACAAACCGGCGGGTGGCATTTCCAAGGCCAAAGATGCTCTCGTCTATCTCGCTTTGATGAAGGACGAATTGGGCGATCGCTGGCTGCAACCCGATCTCTTCCGCTTTGGCGCGTCGTCACTCCTCAATGATATCGAACGCCAATTAGAACACCACGTCACAGGCGCATATTCCGCCGGCTACCGCCACGCGCTGGCTTGAAGGAGACTACTATGACAATTTCCGAGCGTCTCGACAAAATGGACTACGGCCCCGCCCCCGAAAGCTCAGCTGAGGCGCTAGAGTGGATTGAAAGCCGCGGCGGCATTGCAGGGCATTTCATTGATGGCACATTCGGCATCCTTCGCGATGATCTGGAGCTGCGCAACCCTGCCACAGGCGCGCGCCTCGCGGGTCTGACCAAAGGCACCGCTGATGAGGTTGCAAGCGCTGTGAAAGCCGCGCGCCGCGCACAAAGCAAATGGGCCAAAGATGCGTCTGCACGGGCGCGCGTACTTTATGCGATTGCGCGTTTGATGCAGAAACATGCGCGTTTGCTTGCGGTGATGGAAACGCTCGACAACGGCAAACCCATCCGCGAGAGCCGCGACATCGATATCCCCTTGGCGATCCGTCACTTCTACTATCACGCTGGCATGGCGCAATTGATGGACGAGGAAATGCCTGAGCGCGAAGCACTAGGCGTGTGTGGGCAAATCATCCCTTGGAACTTCCCGCTTTTGATGCTTGCTTGGAAAATCGCGCCTGCATTGGCGATGGGCAACACCGTTGTGCTGAAACCTGCAGAATATACGACGCTGACAGCGATGATCTTTGCTGAGATCTGCGTCGAGGCCGGCGTGCCTGCGGGCGTTGTGAACATTGTCACAGGGGATGGGGAAACAGGCCAGCACATTGTTGACGCTGACGTGGATAAAATCGCCTTTACCGGCTCCACCGCTGTAGGTCGCCGCATACGCGAAGCGACCGCTGGCTCCGGCAAGGCTCTGACTTTAGAGCTGGGCGGGAAGTCGCCCTATATCGTGTTTGATGATGCTGATCTGGATAGTGCCGTTGAAGGTCTCGTTGATGCGATCTGGTTCAATCAAGGTCAGGTCTGCTGTGCTGGGTCTCGTTTGCTGGTACAGGAAAGCGTTGCTGAGCGGTTTTATGCGAAACTCAAACGCCGCATGGATGGCTTGCGCATTGGCGATCCTTTGGACAAATGCATCGACGTTGGCGCGATTGTTGATCCGGTGCAACTGGCGCAGATCACTAAGATGGTCAGCGAAAATACTGAGGGCGACACATATCACGCCGCCTGCGAAATGCCGGAAGGTGGCTGCTTCTACCCACCAACGTTGATCACAGGTCTTTCTCCCTCCGCAACGCTGATGCAGGAAGAAATCTTCGGCCCCGTGCTCTGCGCCACCACCTTCCGAACCCCAGCGGAAGCGGTACAACTTGCCAACAACACGCGCTATGGGTTGGCCGCGACGGTGTGGAGCGAGAACGTCAATCTCGCGCTCGATGTTGCGCCAAAACTTGTGGCTGGCGTGGTTTGGGTGAATGCGACGAACCTATTTGACGCTGCTGCCCCCTTTGGTGGCGTGCGCGAAAGCGGGTTCGGACGCGAAGGTGGTTGGGAAGGCCTCACCGCCTACACCAAGCCTAAAGCAAAGCGCAAAGCGCTGGCCAAGATCGAACCTTTTACAGGCAATGACGCTGGTGCGGACCCAATTGATCGAACGGCCAAGCTTTATATCAATGGTAAACAAGCACGCCCTGATAGCGGCTATTCCAAAGCCATCTTTTCCAAAAAGAGTGCAAAACTCGGCGATATCTCCCTCGCCAATCGCAAAGACATCCGCAACGCAGTCGAGGCTGCGCAAGCCGCAAAAAACTGGTCCAAAACCACAGGCCACTTACGCGCACAGATCCTCTATTACATCGCGGAAAACCTCTCCGCTCGCGCAGATGAATTTGCAAAACGCATCGATGCAATGACGGGCAATCGCACTGGCAAAACCGAGGTCGAAGACAGCCTCAACACACTCTTCACATACGCCGCATGGGCGGACAAATGGGACGGTTCAGCGCGCGGCGTTCCAATAAAAGGCATCGCGCTAGCGATGAATGAACCCGTCGGTGTGATCGGCGCCCTTTGCAGTGACGACACCCCACTCCTCGGTGCGATCCATACACTTGGAGCTTCCATGGCAATGGGAGACCGCTGCGTTCTAGTGGCCAGCGAACCCTACCCTCTTGTGGCAACGGACCTGATCCAGGTGCTGGAAACATCCGACGTCCCCGCGGGTGTCGTCAATATCCTAACCGGCAGCCATACAGACCTCGCACCCCACCTTGCGGCACATAATGACATCGACGCTGTTTGGAGCTTCTCCTCCAGCGATCTTTCCGCAGTGATCGAACGCAACTCAACAGGCAATCTTAAACGCACTTGGGTCAACAACGCACAAACCTCGACACCAAACACCCGCGAATTCCTAAGCGCTGCAAGCGAGACGAAAACAATTTGGGTGCCCTACGGCGAATAGGTCCTTCTTTGGTCCAAAAATACCTCGGGGTTTGGGGCAGCGCCCCAACCTGCCCGCCGTTAAGGCGGGTTAAACCTGTGCGCAGCTCAATTTGACGTATGGTTCCAACTGACAAACCCTTGGCCGAAAAGCATACTCACCCGAAATCACCCCACGGAGATCCCTCATGTCAGACGATATCGTTATTCTCGACGGCGCGCGCACGGCAATCGGCACATTCGGCGGCGCGCTCGCCAAGACACCACCTATTGAGTTGGCAACGATCGCCAGCAAAGCGGCACTCAGCCGCGCTACCGTCGACCCCGCGCAGATCGGCCATGTGGTCTTCGGCCATGTCATCAACACTGAACCGCGCGACATGTACCTCTCGCGTGTCGCCGCTATTGATGCGGGCATCCCCGACACAACCCCTGCGATGAACGTCAACCGCCTGTGCGGCTCCGGCGCACAAGCAATTGTATCTGCGGTTCAATCCCTGATGCTGGGCGATGCGGACTTCGCACTCGCGGGTGGCGCTGAAAATATGTCACGCTCTCCCTTTGTGATCCCTGATCAACGCTGGGGCTCAAAGATGGGCGATACACGCACGCTCGACATGATGCTCGGTGCTTTGAACTGTCCATTTGGCACCGGTCATATGGGTGTCACCGCTGAGAACGTAGCTGCGGAACACGATATTTCGCGCGCTGCACAAGACGCTTTCGCAATGACTAGCCAAGCCCGCGCGGCCAACGCGATTGAGCAAGGCTATTTCAAAAGCCAGATCTCCCCGGTCCAAGTCAAAGTGAAACGCGACATGGTCGATTTCGCTGTTGATGAGCACCCCAAGGCAACCTCTGAAGAAGCGCTCGCAGGGTTGCGCACAGTGTTTCAAAAAGACGGCACAGTCACTGCAGGCAATGCTTCTGGCATCAATGATGGTGCTGCTGCGATTGTCATGGCAACCGCTTCCGCTGCTAGCAAAGCTGGTCTCAAACCACGTGCGCGCGTTTTAGGCTATGCGCATGCAGGCGTGCGCCCCGAAGTTATGGGTATCGGTCCTGTTCCTGCGGTAGAAAACCTATTGGCACGAACAGGTCTCAGCATCACGGATTTCGATGTAATCGAAAGCAACGAAGCCTTCGCCGCACAGGCACTCGCAGTGAACAAAGATCTTGGTCTTGATCCTGCAAAAGTGAACCCGAATGGCGGTGCGATCGCGCTGGGTCATCCGGTCGGTGCAACGGGCGCGTTGATCACCGTAAAAGCCCTTTATGAGCTGGAACGCATCGGCGGCAAACGCGCACTCATCACCATGTGCATCGGCGGTGGTCAAGGCATCGCGATTGCACTCGAGGCGCTCTAGTCAATTCTGATGGTCGCGCGCGCAGCGCGGCCCTCGCTATCGATTACCGAGAGCTGAACAAACCCTTGCTCGAACAATGGCAATTGCGCGTGACGTGCCTGCACACTGAGCAAGACCGGCGCACCATTTGCCAACCATGTGAAAGGTGGCCGCCCGTCGCGAACTTTCACAACCAGCCCTGCGTCGCTCAACGCCAAGCGCGCGCCATCAGGCGGGAAAGCCATTTTTGGCGCATCTGGCGGTGCCTCAAATACAGCCCGTCGTCCTTTGAACCGTTGCAGCGGTTGCGGCAACTCAGCAGTCTCTAGCAATAGCGTTTCCAGCGGTGGGGGCGGTAGAGGCACCGCCTCGTCCGACGCCAAACCAACCAGTTCAAAGAGGATAGGTGCCGCCAACTCACCACCAAAAGCACCCGGTACAGGCGTGCCATCAGGTCGCCCAATCCAAACCCCAGCCACATAACGCCCGTCAAAGCCAATTGCCCATGCATCACGATGCCCGTAAGAGGTGCCCGTTTTATACGCCAAACGCATTTGAGCCGCGCCCGCAGGTGGCGCAAGACCCGCGAGAATGTGGCTGACCTGCCATGCAGATGTGGCGCTGAGAAAGCGCTGTTCTTCATTTTTGTTAGAGCCTAAATCCCAATTTAGTATCTCTTTTTGACCACTTTTCGCCAATCCAGCGTAAAGCTGTACCAAGTCTTCAAGCGAGGTCCCAACACCACCCAATGCAACGGCCAAACCGGGCGCATCGCCTGGGACCTTTGCCCTCACACCCGCATTCTTTAGTCCCAACATCAAACGCGCGGGGCCTAACTCTTCTGTCAGCAAAACCACGGGAATGTTGAGCGATAAGCGCAATGCTTCATCCACCCTCAATTCACCACGAAAAGCCCCATCAAAGTTCTGAGGCGCGTAACTGCCAAAGGCGACAGGGCGGTCGTTGATGATCGTTGCTGGATGCGCCAGTCCTTGATCGAACGCTAACCCATAAACCAATGGCTTCAAGGTCGATCCAGGCGAACGCAACGCGCGGGTCATGTCGATAAACCCTTGCCGCCCTTCATCATCCGAATACCCAGCAGATCCGACATGCGCCAAAATCTCACCGCTTTGATGATCTGCCAAAATCATAGCGATTGACAGGTTCTCTGCCTTCCCTCGCACGCTTGACGCGGCCAATACTTCGGCGCGCCCTTGCAGGGCTTGGCTTAATGTCAGACGATGCACGCTCTGCTCAGGCTTCTCTGCACGCACACGATCTGACAGATGCGGCGCATAGGCAGGAAAGAGGCGTTTCTGCTTCGAAACAGGCTCTAAATGGCCTGTTTGCGCCTCTTCTTCACTCACGCTTCCTGTTTCGATCAAGCGATCCAAAACCACTTGCCGCGCTTTTATCGCCGCTTTGAGGTTTACATCAGGGCGACGACCTTCGGGCGCTTGCGGCAAGGCCACAAGGAGCGCCGCTTGCGCTGCAGTCAGGCGTTTCGGCTCCTTACCGAAGTAGCTCAAACTCGCCGCGCGCACGCCTTCAATATTACCGCCATATGGCGCTAGGATCAGGTAAAGGCGCAAGATTTCGTCCTTGCTTAACACCTGTTCCAGCCTCAAAGCCACACGAATTTGGCGCAGTTTTCCATACCAAGCACCTGTGCCACTTTGCTCTAGCAAGCGCGCGACTTGCATGGTGAGTGTTGAGGCACCAGAGATAATTTTGCCCTCTATTAGAGCCTGTTTTGCAGCCCTCAAGACCGCCCGACCGTCAACGCCACTATGTGTCAGGAAGCGCTTATCCTCATAAGCGATCAACATCTCTACGAAGCCAGCATCAACTTCATCCGGCGTCACGTTCAAGCGCCAGCGCCCGTCCTCTACGGTGTAGGCGCGCAGCAACACGTTGTCACGATCACGCACCTCCACGGATGTATCTGGCAGAAGGTTTGGCAGCTCTGTGTTGCGTACCCAATCATCAAACGCATCGCGCCCGAGCGCTGTTAGAAACAGCGCAATGACGAACGCAAAAGGCGCGAGGCGGAGCATCGCTTATTCGGTCACGATCAGCTGGCCCGTGACCGAGCGCGCTCGGTACTGCGGGCGATACATATCCTCTACCGAAGCGGCGGGATGATGGTAGGTTCCCGCCGACACAGCGCGCACGATATAAGCAAGGCGGAAAGGATCGCGCCCATTCGCATCTACGGCCGCAAGGAAGCGATCAGAGCGGAACTCGGAATGCTGCGTGCGAGCCGGCTTCAACCACTCGAGTGCGCGAATATCGCCTCCGCGAATAAGGTTCGGATTGTCGATCTCAAACCCGGCAGGCAGCGGGTCGTTTACCATCAAACGCGATGACCCTCCCTCAAATGGGACAACGGTGAGCACCGCTACTAAACGATCCCCTGTTTTCAATCTCAAATCTGTGACTGCCGCACCCTCCATCGTGAAATACTCGCGCGTGATCTTGTAGCCGTATCCCCCCGCTTCTGGCGCGATTTCGGGAATGCCAAAGGTGCTAAGCTTGATGTCCATTGCAACATTCGAGGTGTTGGTGATCTGCATCGGTACTGCGCCCCCTTCATATCGGCGGATCAGCGGACCGGTGTTCACTTCGCCATCAACGCTAAAGCCATTCACATTGGGATTTTCCACCAAGGCATGCGCGGCCAACAAGGCCCATGATGCTTCCTGCGTCGAGAGAGTGCGACCCGCTTGCGCAATTCTGTCAGACAAGACTGACGTGTTCACAGTACTGCTACCCGCTTCAACCGCGAGGGTCAGAACGCCAGCCGCATCACGCAGGTTCGTGCCAAAATCAGAGCGCCACACGCGCGCCTCTTCGCCCATGCGCGACATCATCAAATGTGCGGCACGTGCAAACATCGCATCCGCGCGCGTCTGATCCCCGTAAGAGGCCAGCGCAGCACCCAGTTGCGCAGCACCAAGCGGCGTCGTAAACGCCTCGGCCTTCACATCCGCGTAGTAGCGCAAATCCCCCATCGATGCCGCGCCTTCGCGCGCAAGCACCATCAAGGAATAGGCCACATCTTCACCCCCTTCATCGAAGTCGGGAACGTAGTTGATGCGGTTGCGCAAATTATCCATTGCGATGCGGAACGCGAGGGCTGGTACGTCATAACCTTGCGCCTTGGCGCGTGACAGAAAATCGCTGACATAAGCGTCGAGCCAGAACTCACCAGACGCAGGTCGCCACAGGCCAAACGCACCGTTTGAGGACTGCCGTGTGAGCACCTGTTCAATCGCTTGATCGACACGTTTTTGCACAGTGGTGCGTTCTTCCAGGCCCAGAGCGCGCGCGATTTCATCGAAATACAAAAGCGGCATTGCGCGGGATGTCACCTGCTCCGTACAGCCATAAGGATAGCGATCGAGCGCCTGCAAAAGCCCTGGCGCATTCAGCTTAGCAAGCACACCCGCCGCAAGAACCGCGGAGCCTGTGCCACCTTTGAAATCGGCAAACACAGCATCGTTCAGCGTAAAGGTTTCACCCGCAGCGATACTGACTTTGCGCACTTCGCTTACCTTTGGATCATTGGCCCGCACAGGCAGCGTTAAGGTTTGCACAAGCTGCTTGCCATCCGGCGTTGTCAGCGCAATCCGCATGGTGTGATCGCCAACGGTAGTAGCCCTAATTGGCACTGTTAGAGTCTGTTTTTGCCCATCGTCTAATGTCAGACCAGACGGAATTAGAGCCGCATCAAACACAATCCCAAGGCCAGAGATATCAAGCCCCATGCGACCGCTTGAACCCGTTGCATGAACGATTTCCAGTAGAACATTTGATTGATCATTCGGTGCCAAAAAGCGCGGTAAAGAGGCTGTGACCACCACAGGATCGCGCACGAGAACATCCGCCTCCGCTTGGCCAAGGCCTGTATCTGACCACGCGACGGCCATCAAGCGCACCGTTCCGTTGAACGCGGGCATATCGAAGGTGATATCAGCCGCACCATCCGCACCAATCGTGACAGGGCCAGAAAAATAGGCGACCAATTCTTGCGCAGGAGGCGGGCTTTGCAAACGCAAACGAGACGCCGCATCGCCGCCAGAGCGCACCTGCCCCATCGCGCCATTCATTCCGTCGATCAAGCGGCCATATACATCACGGATTTCCATCCCGAGGCGGCGTTGACCGAAATAGTGGGAGGACGGGTCAGGGCTGTCAAAAGCGGTCAAATTAAGAATACCAAGGTCGACAGCGGCGAGCGTGACATAGGCGGTTTCGCCTTCAGTTATGCCATCCACAGACACGCTCAGATCCAGCGGGCCGCGCGGCTGCGAGGTTTCGGGCGCGTCGATAGAAACACTCAAATGGCGCATACCCGGGTCGATCTTGGCATAAGACAGACCGAGCGCGCGCGCGGGGTTTTGACCTACCGCAACGTCCATAGGTCGGATCACATTCGCAGTCACATAGGCGCCTGCGCCCCATTCATCTGTCACGCTAAGCGGGATCAGGTTTTCACCCTCGGCCACTTGCACGGTTTCCATGTGAATTAAGCGGTTGGACATGACGGTCACTAAGGCCGTTCCCGCAAAGCGCGGCACAAGACGCAACTGCGCTGTGTCGCCCGTTTTATAGCCCTCTTGATCGAGCGAAAGTTCTAGCGTGTCAGGTGTTGAAGATGCGTCCGCAGGCGCGTACCAGCCCGCATAAAAATCTCTGGAGGCAGCGAGATAGTCGCCATCAACACGCTCAACAATCACCTCATAGCGACCCCACTCAACTGGGGCGCTGATAGTGAGCGGCTCCCTACCAAGCGTGACAACTTCGCTCGCCACACGTTCGCGTGTTGTGACGGGTTCCCAATCCCAATTGCCGTAGATCTGGTACCACTGATAGCGGGTTTGAACGCGGTTAACGGTCCAGCGCACTTGCATCGGTGCGGGGCTAAGATCAGCTCCGATTGCTATGACTTGCAGCTGCGCTTCTGTGCCTTCAGGCACTACATCATCAAACATCGCTTTGATACCGATCATCGGACTGTCGGGGGCAAGGGGTTTGGTGATCTGACGCTCCACAGGACGACCGCTGCCTTCGGACACGCGAATGGTTGCGCGTAGCTCTAAAGGGACGCCGACAGCGATGATGTCAGGCATTTCAAGACCGACTGTCGCGGTGCCCTTTGCATCTGTGCGACCTGTCTGAGAGAGAAAGCGCGTGCGCGGATTAACAGGCGCGTCATAACGACCAAAACGATAGCCTTTGAAACCGTCAAGCTCGCGGATCGTACTAAGACGCACGGTCCCTTCAATCGGCAAATCAGCACCGGGTGCTCCGAACAAGTAGCGCGCAGAAATGCTAAGCGGAGGTGTGTCACCTTGGCGGATCGGCGTGTCGGGCAAGGCGAGATCAAAGTCGATACGCTCAGGCAAGAAATCCTCGACCAGCAGTTTCTGACTGGTAAGCGCGGGCGCATCTGGATCGGCCTTCATATCCAGCGTCCAAGTGCCACGAGGAACCGTGTTGCCAAGGGGCAGCGTGAACACATGCCCACCCGCGCTATCGTTGGTTGAAAGAACGCGCGTATATTCGACACCATCGGGGCGCGTCAGGATCGCTGTAATCGGCAGTTCACTCAACGCTTTTGCGGTGCTGTCACGCGCAAGGGCCGTGGCATAGATCGTTTCGCCAACACGGTATGCACCGCGATCCGTAGTGAGAAACAGATCAATTGGACCAGCGGGTTCTCGACCCTCGACACCACGATCAGACAGGTCAAAAGCTGGCTCTGTTAAGGACATAAACGACATATCTTCGTCGCTTTGCTTCGCAAGAACGAGCGCGGGGGCAGCGCCGCCACGACCACGCGCAAGGCCCGCCGCAAAGCGTACATAACCATTCGCATCGGTCATTTCTGTTCCAAGCACACGGTTGGAGCGCGACAAGAGCGTGACCTCAACCCCCGCCTTCGCATCTGCATCCGAAAGACCGCGCACAAACGCATGAATTCCATCTGCACCTTTCAACGTGCTCAGACCCAGATCAGAAAGAATAAACCACTGCGTCGCACCCGCACTATCGTAGAGATCAACGCCTGGCACACGCGCGGTCAACGCATAGAGACCCGCAGGCAAATCCTTTATCAAATCGCCCATGGGCAGGCGCGTTGTTATATCTTGGTTGAGCGCATTTTCGACGGTGCCTTTACCGTTCCAAACCTCTTCGCCGATGTTTTGCTTGAACAACTCATCCTCGTATTGGCTCAATGGGCGGCCAAACATATCTTCCTGCATCGTGCGCAAGACATTGCGATCACTCACGCGGCGCAATAGCAGGTTCACTTCATCAAGGTTCACCGTCTCTAGTGGAATGGCCGCGTCCGCGGCTTTGGGCAACACATACGCGCGACCGGGGAAGCGTACAGCGGCAGTGCGATCCCCGACATAGAGCGTCAGAGCCACGTCTTTCACCAGCCTTTCACCACTTGCAGCAGGCAGACCGGAGCGGAAGGTGACTTGATAACGCGCACCGTGTTCAACACCGTCAACGCAAAGCTGGCTCCCGTCGGTTTGCACCACGAGGTTCTGGTTCGGAAGTTTCACGAAGGGCGCATAATCGACACCAACTTTGGCTAGCTTTTCAGAGAACTCCGCGCAGATGCGCGGGGCGGCCGCGTCCTTGTCCACGCGGTGCTCTGTGATGCGAAATCCATATTTGTTGATCGCTTTATCCAAGGCCGCAATAATGTCATCACGCGGTTGCAGGTTCGCTGCAAGACGCAAGGCTGGGATCATATCACGCCCGCGTCGCGTCTGTTCCATCGCCTCTGCCATGATCTGCAACGCGCTTACTTGAGCCGCCGCACTAGGTGCACGCAAATAAGCATTTGTTGCAGCGCTCAACGCACGCTGACGCAGCTTGCGTGTCTCTGTCGAGTTCTTGCCCTTCACCTCTAATGCAAGGCGCGCGTATTCGGCCCACATATCGCTCGCATCAGATTGCGCGGTCGCAGCGCCCTGCCAATGCATCGCACTCTTAAGGTTCTTCTCCACACGGCGGTCGCGTACAGCGTCTAGCAGGACTTGCACTGTCCATTGCCCACCCGGATGCAAAGCACCCAGCTTTTCCGCCTGTACAAGCGCGGCGTCGCGATCTTGCTGCGACAAGAACGACAGGTCTGCAACACGGGTTGCTCCAGTATTCAGCGCCTGATCGCCGACGCGGTAAACTTCTGCGGACAGCGCGCCTTCATAGATCTGCTTTTCGCTCACGCCACTCTTTGGGAAACAGGCGTTGGATTTTTGATTGAAGGTAAAGGCACTACACTGAGCGTTGCTCAGGCAGGCCCTCTCGCAAGCCGCTTGCGTGGTATCGAAGAGGTTCGTCAGATCCGCGCCGTAGAAATCAATGTCCTTTGAATACACAAGTCGCTTTTCAGGAATAGGGCTGACGATCTGCGCAACCAGAGATCCGGCGAAGGAAACGATCAAAAGAGCGACAGTTAAAATGCAGCGCATGGAGAACTCCTAAATGAATAGGAGCAGCGTGACACGGCATACGCGCTTTTGGCAAGTTTTCTGGGTATTGGTTAAACCAATCTTCACCTCCTAAGCGGAAAGTCGCGAGTGACCCTTAACCTTGATTCTAGTGATTGAAGCATGGCGCTTGCTCATAAACTTGCTGATGAACGCCGTGCTCGCCTCGCGGCGGAACGGCTATTGGAAATGAAAGAAGCTGAGCTTTTTTCAGCCAACCGCAAGTTGGGACGTCACGCGCGCGCCTTGTCCGACAGGATTGAGCGCACAGAAGCAGAAGTCGCAAATGTGCGTAGCGAAAACAGGCAAGTCAAAAGCGACCTGAGCGTTGCGCACCAAAAGGTCGAAGTTGCAGAGAGGCGTTTGTGGCATTCAATCCGCGCCATTCGTGACGGCTTCGCGTTCTTCAACGCGGACAACGAAATGGTGGGGGCAAATGATGCTTACCTTGGTGTTTTTGATAATCTGGAGGATATGAAACCCGGTGTGACCTACCCCGAAATGCTGCTGATCCTGACCGAGGAAGGGATCGTTGATACGGAAGATCAAAACCCGATTGAATGGCGTGCAGAGATGTTGGAACGTTGGCACGCGCCAAACCCGAAACCCCGAGTGATTAAGCTTTGGAACGGTCTTTACGCCAAACTGATTGATCAACGCGGGCCTGATGGCGATGTTGTCTCCCTCGCGCTGAATATCACCGATACGGTGCTTTACGAAAACCAACTCAAAAAAGCGCGCTATCAAGCGGAAACCGCGAACCGTGCGAAATCCGCATTCCTCGCGAACATGAGCCACGAAATACGCACACCGATGAACGGAATTGTTGGCATGGCAGATCTTCTAAGCGAAACGGGCCTTGGCGAAGAACAGCGCCTATTCGTCGACACAATTCGCAACTCCGGCGAGGCCTTGCTGACAATCATCAACGACGTGCTCGACTATTCCAAGATCGAAGCCGAGCGTTTGGAATTGCGTCCAACCACCTTCGATTTTGAGCAATGCATTCACGAAGTCATGCGCCTGTTGCAGCCACCTGCGCGCGACAAGGACATCGCGTTGCTGGTGGATTACGATCTGTTCCTGCCAACACAAGTCGTTGGTGATCCTGGCCGCATCCGCCAAATTCTCACCAATATTATCGGCAACGCTGTCAAATTCACGCCAAGCGGACATGTTCTGATCTCTGTCACGGGCACCCACGAAGATGGCGTATGCGATTTACGGGTGACTATTCAGGATACTGGGATTGGAATTCCCGCCCCCAAGATTGATCACATTTTCGGGGAATTTAACCAAGTCGATGACGAGCAGAGCCGCGAGTTTGAAGGAACGGGTCTTGGTCTTTCGATCACCAAACGTTTGGTCGAACTGATGGGCGGCCAAATTTGGGTTACCTCCGAAAACGGTGAGGGGACGTGTTTTGGGTTTCAGGTAAAGCTTGACAGTAGACCCTCAGAAGGGCTCGACATGGTAAAGCCTGCGCTCAAGAACGCTTTGATCGTTGATAGTTCCGAATTGACGCGCACGATACTTGAGAAACAACTCGCGCTGCTGGGACTTGCCTGCACGTCGGTGGATCACGAAAGCAAAGCAGTAGACGCGCTGCAAAACGGGTGCGATTTCGCGATTATCGATGACGTGCAATGCACAATTGACGGGTTTGATCTGGCACAGAAACTTCGCGCGGCTCAACCTGATCTGCCGATCCTGTTGATCGCCGCAAACGCAGGTATTGCCGAAAAAGACCCTGTGCGACACACGGTTTCTCATGTTCTTCAGAAACCTGTTCCGCGGCAGGTTCTTTACCGCATCCTAATGGAAATGAACCCGACAAAAACGGTGGAACCGCCGAAAGAGGCCGTGGTGTTTCATGCGCGACAAAGGCGTGAAACACCCGCTCTAACCACAGATACGCGGCGTCGGCTTCGCGTGTTGGCAGCGGAGGACAACAAAACAAATCAGCTTGTGTTTGGCAAAATGCTCAAAGAGCTCGATGTCGAGTTGCTCTTTGCGAGCAATGGTATCGAGGCGGTATCGCTTTACGACAGTTTTACCCCAGATATCGTTTTCATGGACATTTCCATGCCCAAAAAAGACGGCAAAGCAGCGACGCAGGAAATTCGCGATAAAGAAAAAACGACGGGCACGCGTATTCCTATCGTCGCCATGACCGCACATGCGATGTCGGGTGACCAGGAGGCCATTTTAGATGCAGGCTTGGATCGCTTTCTCACTAAACCGTTAAAGAAAGCGCTCGTCATTGAACAGATCGAGCAAGTTCAAGTCGAAGGCACTCGCCCCATTCGCGCAGATCAGGCTGGATAATCACGCAAGAACACCCAACGGTCGCCTTCGCTCATATCCTGTTGGAAGGCGTAACCACCTGAATTGAATGCTTTGATCTCCTCCGCGTTCTCCACACGGTTTTGGATCATATAGCGCGCCATCGCCCCGCGTGCTTTTTTGGCGAAGAAGCTAACGATTTTAGCTTTCCCGTCTTTCAATTCCATGAACACAGGCGTGATCACACGCAATTTCAACGCCTTCGGAGCGACAGCGCCAAAGTACTCCTGACTTGCGCAATTGACCAAGGTGTCAGTGCCTATGACCTCTGCTTGAGTGTTCAGCATTTTCGATAAATCCGTGCGCCAATAATCATAAAGCGACGTACCGCGACGGGTTTTCAAACGCGATCCCATTTCCAAACGATACGGCTGAATCGCATCCAGAGGTCGCAAAACCCCGTAAAGCCCCGACAGAATCCGCAAATGATCTTGCGCCCAGCGCATCTCATCGCGGTCCAAGCTTGTGGCTTCCAAGCCTTGATACGTATCGCCCGCAAACGCCAAGGCAGCGGGTCGCACCAAATTATCGCTTGGTTCCGCTTCAAACGCTTGAAACCGGTCGCGATTAAGCCGCGCCAAATCCTCACTGAGGTGCATCAATTTGCGCAATTCGCCAAGGGTCAGGTTCTTCGCCGTTTTTGACAAACGAACCGCATCGTCTTGTAAGTCAGGCGCACTCATCTCGACGTCACGCTCTGCCCAATCCAATCGCTTGGCCGGTGAAATCACAACTAACATACTCGCCCCCTTCTTTGCTTTGGTATGATCTAGCTCGCTTCCCTGAGGACGTCCAGAAAAGCGCGGCCAAATCTTTCACTGCGCCGTTCCCCAAGGATACGTTCGATCGCCATTTCGTTCTGCGGCTTTTGCGCTGCAACCTTGGCAAGGAGTGAAGCAGAACAGCTGAGTGGCTTGTCATGACCTTCCCCGCCACGCGCAAGATCGGCCTGCACTTCAAGCAAACGATCATAAAGCGTACCACTGTCACGCCCCGCAAGTTTACGTCGCGCAGGATGAAGCGTTTCGACCTCGCCATTGATCACTTCGAGAAAAGCCGCGCCATAAGTGTCAAGCTTCTTCGCGCCCACCCCACCAATCCGCGCCATATCATCCAGCGTTTTGGGGCGCACTTGCGCCATTTCAATCAGCGTTTTGTCGTTGAACACGATGTAGGCTGGCACGCGCGCGGTTTCTGCGAGGCCACGGCGCTTCGCTTTTAACGCCGACAGCAAAGGCGCATCTTCCTCGCTTACGAGGGCTTTGACAGACGGTGAAAACTTCGAGGCGGCTTTGATGCTATCGCGGCGCAACCGGATCGAGGCTTCACCCTTTAGGATCGGCAGTGCCTCATCCGTCATGCGCAAAGCGCCGTGACGTTCTGGATCAGGGCGCACCAAATCGTGACCCATCATCTGACGAAACACCGCCTGCCATTCACGTTTACTGTATTCTTTGCCAACGCCATAGGTCGGCAAATCTTCGTGCCCACGCGCAAGAACTTTGTCGGTTTCATTGCCCAAAAGAATGTCGATCAAGTGGCCCGCACCGAAGTATTCATTGGTGCGCAGAATCGCGGACAACGCTTTTCGCACAGCAGTCGTGCCATCGAATACATCCACAGGCGTGTCACACAGATCGCAGTTTTTGCACGTCACATTGGTTTCACCAAAATACGCCAGCAGGCTCGCGCGGCGACAATCGAGAGCTTCAGCCAAACCAAGAAGCGCGTTCAAACGCGCATGATCCGCCATGCGTCGTTCGGGGGGCGCAAGGCCTTCGTCAATCTGGCTACGGCGCAGGCGAATGTCGTCAGGCCCATAAAGGGTAAGCGTTTCAGCCGGCGCACCATCACGACCACCGCGACCGATTTCTTGGTAATATGCCTCAATCGATTTGGGCAAATCCGCGTGGGCGACCCAACGAATATCAGGCTTATCAACGCCCATCCCAAAGGCAACGGTGGCCACGACAATCAACCCATCTTCACGTTGAAAGCGTGCTTCGACTTCGCGGCGCACATCAGGTTCCATGCCGCCATGATAGAAACACGCACTATGCCCCGCTTGATTTAGCGCGCCAGACAGCCCTTCGGTTTTCGCGCGCGTGCCGCAATAGACGATCCCCGATTGACCTTTACGCGCAGCTGCAAAGCTAAGGATCTGCTGGCGCGGGCCATCTTTGGCAGCGAAAGCTAAGTGGATGTTAGGGCGATCAAAGCCATGCAAAAAAGTTTGCGGGGTCTCGCCGTCGAACAAACGCTCCGCGATCTCGACGCGTGTTTCTGCATCGGCGGTGGCGGTGAAGGCAGCAATCGGCACGTTCAACGTGCGACGCAGATCACCGATACGTAGATAGTCGGGGCGGAAATCGTGACCCCATTGGCTAACGCAATGCGCCTCGTCTACAGCAATACGGCGCACACCCGCGCGGCGGAGCAGATTGACGGCCCCACCAGAGGCAAGCCGCTCCGGCGCCATATACAAAAGTCGCAAAGTACCTGCGTCAATCGCCTCGAACACCGCGTTGGTTTCTTCGTCCGTGTTGCCAGAGGTCAGCGCACCCGCGACAACACCACTAGCTTTCAGCGCTTGAACCTGATCGCGCATCAACGCAATTAAAGGAGAGATGACAACCGTTAATCCACTGTCATCCATCAAGGCAGGCAGCTGATAGCACAACGATTTACCACCGCCCGTCGGCATGATCGCGAGCACGTTTTGATCTCCCGCCACCGCATCAACGATGTCGCGCTGGCCGGGGCGAAAGGCGTCAAATCCGAAAACGTCGCTTAATAGCGATGCGGCGCGGTCCATGGGATGTCCTGTAATGGCATTGCTCTGCTCTTACTGGATATGTCCCATAGGTTAGCAACTCACACAAGATGGAGTGTTAGTAAAAGGCCTGGATATTGTTCGCGATAATGATGCGCAGCGCGTAAACGCCGACCAGAGCGACCAAAGGCGCAAGGTCAATGCCCGCCATATTCGGTAAAAAGCTGCGAATTTTCGAGTACACAGGCTCTAGGATACGGTTCAAACCATACCAAATCTGCGCAACGAACTGTTGGTTCAGATTGAGGACCTGAAAATTGATCAGCCAGCTCATGATTACATGAGCAACGATGAAGAACCACGCGATATCAAGGATCAGCATCAGGATTTGGAAAAGCGACAACATGGGGCAGGCTCCGAAATTTTTGGTTGCCCCCTAGGTAGTCGCGCAAGGGGTCGGCGGCAAGTGCCGTGGGGTCGCGGCTTGACGCGAATGGAAACTATCGCGAGTGAGGGAGGCAATAGGGGCGCGCATATGTACCCTTTCATTCGTATGATCAAAGCTTTGTGGCAAAGCCGAAACCTGCCTCCGATCGGATTTGACGAAACCCACGTGTCGCATCACCGGTGTTGGCCTTGGGACATCGATATGTGGATGGAGCTGAACAATGGGCGCACGCTAACTCTGCTCGATCTCGGGCGTATTCCCTTGGCGAAGCGCGCGGGTTTGATCGATGCGCTCAAAGGCAACCAATGGGGTCTGACGATGGCTGGCGTATCTGTACGGTATCGAAGGCGCATTCGCACGTTTGAAGCCTTCACGATGAAATCGCGCGCAGTGTGTTGGGATGAACGGTTCTTCTATCTCGAACAATGCATGATCAAAAGCGACGGCGAGGTCGCTAATCATGCCCTCTATCGAGCGGCGGTGACCGATAAATCCGGTATCGTCGCGCCCGCGCGCGTAGCAGAAGCAATGGGGCGCGATACAGTATCGCCGCCCATTCCCGCGTGGGTCGCCAACTGGATCGAAGCAGATGCAAGCCGCCCTTGGCCGCCGATGCAGGACTAAACGCTTGCGCGGATGAGTTTGTATATGTCTAACTGTTCCAAGCACAGGGGACAGAAAAATGACAAGCGCAAACGCTGACAAAAACTTGCGGAAACGCATCTGGGGTTGGTACTTTTTCGACTTCGCGAGCCAACCCTATCATACGGTTCTCAACACGTTCATCTTCGGTCCCTTCTTTGTGGCGATTGCTGCGACTTACTACCTTGGCCAAGGGCTTGAGGAAGGGATCGCAGACGCAAATGCACAATCCATGTGGGCGTGGACAACTGCGCTGATCGGGCTGGTCATCGCTTTTTCTGCCCCCATTTTTGGCGCGATGGCAGATAGCACAGGGCGCAAAATGCCGTGGATCGTGTCGTTCAGCATTATGTATGTTTTGGGCTGCGCAGCCCTTTGGTATACTGCGCCGGATGCGAGCAATTTGTTCTGGATGCTCGCTGCCTTCGGCATCGGTTTTATCGGTGCTGAGTACGCGCTTATTTTCACTAACGCGCAATTGCCGGGTTTGGGTACACGGGAACAGATTGGTAAAATCTCCGGCTCCGGCTTTGCGTTTGGCTATCTTGGTGGTGTAATCGCACTGGCCATCGCGCTTTTGTTGTTGGTGGAGCAGGGCAACGGGAAGACAGTTGCGGGCCTTGATCCTTTGTTCGGTCTTAATCCTGCGGCACGCGAAGGAACGCGCGCGACGGGTCCCTTCGCGGCCATTTGGTTCATTGTGTTCATGATCCCTTATTTCCTCTGGGTACGCGAAGTGCGCACCGATCAAGTCAGATCCAGCTTTTCAGAGGCCTTTTCGCAGGTCATCGCTTCGCTTAAAGGCCTCAAGTCCCGCCGCTCTCTTGGATACTTTCTTGTCAGCTCAATGTTCTACCGCGATGCGCTGAACGGGCTTTACGCGTTTGGTGGGGTATACGCGAAACTGGTGCTCGATTGGGAAGTCACTCAGATCGGCGTCTTCGGTGTTGTTGCTGCAATCGGCGCGGCGGTGTTTAGCTATCTTGGTGGCTTTGCAGATCGCCGATTTGGTCCGAAACCCGTGATCACCTTTACGATTATCATTCTGATGTGCGTCAGCCTTACGGTGATCAACATAACCCCTGACACGGTCTATGGCATAGGTGTTGCAGCCGGCACACCTGACCTTCTCTTCATCATTTGTGGCGTTTTGATCGGTGGTATGGGTGGTATGCTACAATCCTCAAGCCGCTCTTTGATGGTGCGCCACACGGACGCTGACAACGCGACCGAATATTTCGGGCTTTATGGTCTGTCTGGTCGCGCTACCGCGTTCCTTGCGCCGCTTCTCATCGGGATCGTCACAACCGTTACGCAAAGTGCCCGTCTAGGCGTGTCACCTGTGATCTTCCTTTTCTTGATCGGCCTAATTCTGCTAGCCTATGTCCATAAAAATGGCGATTTTGAAAAATGATGCGCATTGTTGCCGTTGTTCTGAGTTTGGTTGTCGCCCTCCCTTTGTCCGCAGCACCAGAAGCAAAACAGCTTTTTGGTGCTGCAAAAAAGGGCTCCACCCAGCGCGCCGCACCTTTGGGATCTTACGCGAAAGGTTGCGCTGCCGGCTCTGTCGCATTGCCCGAAACGGGACCAACGTGGCAAGCCATGCGCCTGTCGCGCAATCGCAATTGGGGTCATCCAACGACAATCGATTTCATTCAAAAACTCTCTGCCAAGGCCGCGCAATTGCCTGGCTGGAATGGGCTTTATATTGGCGACATCAGCCAACCACGCGGCGGCCCTATGCTTTCTGGCCATCGCAGCCATCAGATTGGTCTCGACATCGATATCTGGATGTTGCCTGCGAATAATCTCAAACTTTCGCGTCGTGAACGTGAGAAGATCAGCTCTATCTCGCTGCGTCGCGCAAAAGGTGCGTATATCAACGACAAGTTCACGCCCCAGCACATGGAAATCATGAAAGCGGCAGCGAAAGACAAACGCACCGCACGCATTTTCGTATTCCCCGGTGCAAAAGTTGCGATGTGCAACACAGAGAAAGGGAATCGTCGGTGGTTACGTAAGATTCGACCTTGGTATGGGCATCACTATCATTTTCACGTGCGTCTTGCCTGCCCCAAAGGTGCGCGCGGATGTAAAGATCAGAACCCGCCACCTGCTGGCGATGGCTGTGCAGATGCGCAAAAATGGGTGAATGATATTTTGAACCCGCCAAAGGCCAAGCCGCGCGATCCGAATGCGCCCAAACCCAAGCCTCGGGTGCGCCGCGAATATGTTCTTTCTGACCTGCCTAAGCAATGCGCCGACGTTCTTCGCTCGCGCTAGCGATTTGCACCGCTCTCTGTGCGTCGCAGCTTTTTGCTGAGCCGCGCGCAGAACCGGTTGCACATTTTTCATGGCATCCGGAATACAAATATTTCGGTGGAGTTTCTGGACTAGAAGTCACCGCTGATGGGTTGCGTTTTGTGGCTGTCAGCGACGATGGAACGCTATATCGTGGCAACCTAACGCGCGATCAGGATGGCTTATTGGAGGGTGCGACCCTTGTCGAAACCATTCCTTTGGTTATCGAAGATGGAACGCGGCCTGATCCAAAACGCTACCGCGATATGGAGGGTCTAGCACTGGCGTCCGACGGTATGTTCCACATCTCTGCTGAACATAATTCACGCATTCTAAGCTATGCGGACGCGAAGGGCACACCCGACGCACAGCAGCTTCCTTTCGTCAAAACAAACACGCCCAAGAACGTCGGGTACGAAGCCTTCGCGATTTCGCCAGAAGGACATTTCATCGTCATGCGCGAAGGATCTGCCAGCATTCGAACACCATTTCGAATTTACCAAAGAGCGACTGACGGCACATGGAACACCATCTACAACCTTCCCCGTGTGGGTAGCTTTCGTCCAGTTGGCGCAGATTTTGGGCCAGATGGTCATCTTTACGTGCTAACGCGTGGTTTCAACGGTTTCGCGTTTGCCGCTCAGATAGAGCGTGTCCAGTTTAGCAACGGCAAACCCGTTGGGCATGAGCGTCTATTCGCCGGAGAATTCGGGCAATTCGATAATCTTGAGGGAATTTCTGCTTGGCGTGATCAACAGGGAAAAACTCGTCTCGTGGCGATCTCTGATGACAATTTTAGTCGCTTCCAATCCACGATCATCGTTGAGTTTGAGCTGCAGGAATAGCTTGCCATACCCCGTTACAAGGCCTAAACGGCATCGACTCTCGCTTAAGAGAGGAAGTAGCCGCAACCTTGTAAAAAACGGGCACACATTATGACACGCACTTATCTTCCTGGCATCCTTGCCATGGCAACCATCGTTGTTGCCTCTAATATCCTCGTACAGTTTCTGTTCGGTCAATGGCTGACGTGGGGCGCATTTACTTACCCCTTCGCGTTCCTTGTGACGGACCTGATGAACCGCATCTATGGTGCGAACGCCGCGCGCCGCGTAATTTTCGTGGGCTTCGTGGTCGGCGTTATTTGCTCGCTGATCGGTACACAGATGCAAGGCGAATTTGGCCCTCTGGTCACACTTCGCATCGCAATTGGCTCCGGAACGGCGTTCCTTGTGGCACAGTTGATCGACGTCTCGATCTTCTCAGCGTTGAAAAACGACAAGTGGTGGCGCGCGCCTTTGGCGTCTTCGATTATCGGCTCTACGGTTGATACTGCGCTCTTCTTCACCATCGCATTCTCGGCTGGCCTCATTTTCCTTGAGCCGTCCAATGATGTGAGCTGGGCAAATGAAACGCTGCCAGTTCTAGGGTTCGGACCTGTTGCGCCGCTCTGGATGTCCTTGGCCGTCGCTGATTGGGGTGTGAAATTGACCCTCGCCTTGATCGCATTGATGCCGTTCAAAGCAATCACCACGCGTTGGTACAAAAATAGAGAGCATTCAGCCTAAAAAACGTTTGGTGTTCACCGATATCCATGCCATCCTTTCCTTGATTGAAACAAATGAGAGGAGGTGATCCTGTGTCTAAAAAGGTATTGGAGAATAGTGTTGGGACAATTTGCGAGGTGCGCCGCTAGCGGCAACCCCTAGCCGGCCTTGCGCCCGCAAATTGGCGACTGCCTAACCAGCACGCCTCCGAAACTCAGATTAAGGGCCACTCATCATTGGGTGGCCCTTTTTGCGTCTGGCGGCGCGGCATGGCATGTAGGGCACATGTTACAAATCACACCCACCCTAGAGATTGCCGATTGGGAGCTGACAGAAACGTTCACGCGCGCCTCCGGTCCGGGTGGGCAGAATGTGAACAAAGTCTCAACTGCTGTTGAATTGCGCTTTGAAGCAGAGCGTTCACCAAGCCTCACAGGACCCGTAAAGTCCCGTTTGAAGCGTTTGGCTGGCCGACGTTGGACATTAGACGGTGCCTTAATCATCCGCGCAGAAGAAGAACGCAGCCAAGCCCGAAACCGTGCAATCGCACGCGAACGACTGGCCGAATTGATCCGCAAAGCGCTGGTCGCACCGAAACGACGCATTGCAACGCGTCCCACATTAGGCAGCAAAAAACGCCGCTTGAAATCCAAGAAGGAACGCGGCGAAGTGAAAGCGCTCCGTGGTCGCGTAACCGGCGACGATTAAACGATCACCTCTTGGCGGGTCTGTTGGCCCAATTCAAACACGCGTTTGTATCGTTCAATTTGATCCGTAGGACCCATTGCCTTACCGGGATTGTCCGACAGTTTAACTGTCGGATTGCGATCCGCTTCGACCGCTTTGCACACGATTGAAAACGGATCAAGGCCACCATCCGGCACCAATTCGCGGAAATCGTTGGTCAAAAGTGTGCCCCAACCAAAGCTCACACGCACGCGGCCTTCAAACTGTTTGTGCAGCTCGATGATCTTCTCAACATCCAAACCGTCCGAAAAAATGACCAGTTTATCGCGGGGATCTTCTCCACGCTCTTTCCACCATTTGATCGCTATTTCAGCGCCCGTCGCAGGATCACCGGAATCGATGCGAATACCCGTCCAACCCGCTAGCCAATCAGGCGCATGTTCCAGGAAGCCTTGGGTGCCATAGGTATCGGGCAAGATGATGCGGAGATTTCCGTCGTGCTCGTCCTGCCAATCTTCCAAAACCTGGTAGGGGGCCTGACGCAACGCGTCATCGGTCTGGGCCAGCGCAGAATAGACCATCGGCAATTCATGCGCGTTGGTTCCAATCGCTTCGATGTCGCGTTTCATCGCAATCTTGCAATTGGACGTCCCTACGAACTTCTCGCCGAGCCCTTCTTGCATCGCTTGCACACACCAATCCTGCCATAGAAAAGAATGCCGACGCCGCGTTCCAAAATCAGCGATGCGGAGGCCATCAACAGCACGCAAACGTTCGACTTTTTCCCAAACCCGGGTCATCGCGCGGGCATATAAAACCTGAAGCTCGAATTTGCCCATGTTGTCTAGGACCGCTCGGCTGCGCAGCTCCATGAGCACTGCGAGCGCGGGAATTTCCCACAACATAACTTCGCACCATTTGCCTTCAAACGTCAGCTCGTACTGGCCATCGCGTTTTTCCAAATGATATTCGGGGAGACGCATATTTTCGAACCACTCCATAAAGTCGGATCGAAACATTTGGCGTTTGCCGTAAAAAGTATTGCCCCGCAGCCACGTACTTTCACCACGGCTCAGCGATAGCGAACGGATATGATCCAGTTGTTCGCGCAGCTCACCTTCGTCAATCAGATCAGCCAGGCGAACCGACTTAGTTCTGTTGATTAGGCTAAATTTGACATGCGTGTCTGGGTGGCTCTGAAAGACCGATTGGCACATCAAAAGTTTATAAAAATCATCGTCGATGAGGGAGCGAACAATTGGATCAATCTTCCATTTGTGGTTCCACACACGTGTTGCAATATCCAAAATCGACCCTCACCTGCAAATGTCATGCCTTGATACGCCAAAGGTTTGATCGGATCAAAGCCGATTTGCTGCCATTTCAGCACTGAGTTCTGCAAGCTTCAAAAGCAAATCCGCCTTCTTTACAGGTTTTGCGAGAAAATCATCCATACCTGCGTCGAAACAAGCTTTTCGATCATTGGCAAAAGCGTTTGCTGTAAGCGCTATTATACGCGGCTGCACTTGTTGTTGGGCGCGAATATGTTTCGTTGCCTCAAGTCCGTCCATTTCGGGCATAGACGTGTCCATGAAAATCAAATCAAGCGATAACTCTTTAGCGTTTTCAACAGCTTCTCGACCATCATGCGCAAAATGAACATCAATGGGTAGATCCTTTAGGTACTTCGAAATCAGGAACCTGTTTGTTTTGTTGTCCTCAGCAACCAGCACCAACATCGGTGAAATGCCCTTGGCAGCTAACGCTGGCGCAACCTTTGTGCTCTGAGTGTTTTGCGCTCGACCGAGCGTCAAAGTGATTGAAAAAGTTGATTCATTACCCGGTTCAGAGTGAACTACGATATCGCCATCCATGAGCCGCGCAAGTTGGCGCGAAATCGAGAAGCCAAGCGCAGTTCTACCGAATTTGCGGGTTGTTCTACTATCTGCTTGTTGGAGATTTTCAAAATCTGAGCGGTGCGATCTCCGGAAACGCCAATTCCAGTATTGATAACGTCCACTTTCACGCTGTAGCGCGACTGGGTTTCACTCACATTTACCTTAAGCGTAACTCCGCCTTGCGATGTGAATTTGACCGCGTTCACAATTACGTTGAGCAAAATTTGCCGAATACGTCCGCTGTCGCCAATCGCGTCCTTCGGGAAAACTTCATCCTGAATGACGTCCAGATAGATGCCCTTGCTCGCCGCTTGGGTGCTAAACTATTCGACGGAATTGTGAAAAAAACTATTGAGATCGAATTGCCGTGGCTCCATCGTAAGGTGCCCCACATCAAGTTTTGAGATGTCCACAATATCATTGTTAATTGCTAGAAGGGCATCGGCAGTTTCGTTAATGGTTCTACGCATCCTCGGAAAGATCAAGGTCTGCAAGAAGATCAGACAGGCCAATGATCCCGTTCGTTGGTGTTCTAATTTCATGGCTCATAGTGGCAAGAAATACGCTTTTTGCGCGCTCCCCTTTCTCGGCGAGAACCTTCGCATGAACGAGCTCTTGTTCATGCGCTTTGATCGCAGTGATATCTCGCTCAATCGCAACGATCATTTCAATTGATCCGTTATCCAATTTGACCGGCACAATATTAGTTTCAACCCAGACCTTTTCACCATCTTTTCGTTTATTCAAAACTTCAGCACGAATTGGGTCACCTGCTTGAATGTGTTGCGCAATCTTTTTTGAGGCCTCTAAATCAGTCGCCTCATCATTCAAAAAATCAGGAGGCGTTAGACCAATCGCTTAAGAGCGCGTGTAGCCTGTG
>OCVR010000080.1_pt1 | contig 70565 bp, 64 predicted proteins | sample 1539091 | NCBI WGS metagenome assembly OCVR01 (sample SAMEA3355530, study PRJEB22509) | marine metagenome | biome: marine; feature: coastal ocean; material: water | place: USA | collected 2010-08-07 | depth 16 m | reverse complement strand
ACAGCGACAGCCTGCCCGATTATCCGGTGCTGGACGGCATTCTAGAGATGTTGGTTGACAAAGATGCTTCGGTTGCAGAGTGCGTTGCCGCAGGGTTTGCCGAGGCGGAGGTCAAACAGGTGCAGCATTTGCTCTATATCAGCGAGTACAAGCGGTTTCAGTCGGCTCCGGGTACACGGCTGAGCAAAAAGGCGTTCTGGCTTGACCGCCGTTATCCCATTGTCAATCGCTGGCGTGATCGCGGCTAGCGAAAGCCGTCTCAGCGTCACGCTTTCTGGACAATGGCGGTCACATATGGGACACGGCCTGTGAACAGGAGAGATTTCCATGACAACCACCCGTTTCGCACCGTCCCCCACTGGTTATATTCATGTTGGAAACCTGCGCACAGCGCTGTTTAACCACCTGATTGCCCGCAAGGCTGGAGGCGACTTCATCCTGCGGATTGATGACACCGATCCAGAGCGCTCTAAGGAAGCCTATGTTGAGGCAATCCAACAAGATATGACGTGGCTCGGATTGAGTTGGGATCGGGTTGAGCGCCAGTCGTTACGGTTGGACCGCTATAGCGCTGCGGCTGATCAATTGCGCGCGATGGGTCGGTTTTACGAGTGTTTCGAGACCCCGACCGAGCTTGATCTCAAGCGTAAAAAGCAACTCAATATGGGTAAGCCACCGGTTTATGACCGTGCGGCGCTTGCGCTGACAGAGGCCGAAAAAGAGCAATTGCGCGCCGAGCGCGGCCAAGGTCACTGGCGGTTCAAGCTGGATCTTGAGCGGATTGAATGGAAAGACGGTATTCTGGGTGAAATGTCGATTGATGCCGCAAGCGTCAGTGATCCCGTTTTGATCCGTGGTGATGGTCAGGTACTGTACACCTTGGCTTCGGTCGTGGATGATATCGAAATGGGCGTCACTGATGTGGTGCGCGGGTCGGATCATGTAACCAACACCGCCACCCAGATCCAGATGATTACGGCGCTAGGGGGCACACTGCCGGCGTTTGCGCATCATTCGTTATTAACGGGTCCGCAAGGCGAAGCGCTGTCAAAGCGTTTGGGGACACTGGCACTGCGCGATCTGCGGCAGCAAGGGGTTGAACCGGCCGCATTGCTTAGCCAGATGGCCCGTCTGGGCTCCAGCGATCCGATCGAGTTGCGAGACGACCTCACAACGATCGCCGAAGGGTTCAACCTGACGCATTTCGGATCGGCGCCAACCAAATTTGATGTCGATGACCTGTTTCCACTGACGGGCCGCCATCTGCAGACGCTCGAGCATTCGGCACTGGCCGATGAGATTGCGGCGCTGGGCGTTCCAGCGGATCTGTCGCAACAGTTTTGGGCTGTCACCCGCGAAAATATCACAACGCGTCATGATCTGGCGGCGTGGTGGAGACTGTTTTCGCAAGGTGCTGATCCGGTTATCGAGGCCGAAGATTCAGAGTTCGTTGCCCAAGCGATGACGCTGTTGCCAATGGGCCCGCTGGACGGCGAAAGCTGGGGGACGTGGACGGCCGCGGTCAAAGCCGCCACGGGGCGCAAGGGGCGCGGATTGTTTATGCCGTTGCGCAAGGCACTGACCGGACAGCAGCATGGTCCCGACATGTCGGCGGTTCTGCCCCTGCTTCAGGTGATTAAAGCCCGCGGTTAGGGTTGGACAACGCTGACGGCCAGTCGCTCTATGGCTCGATCGACAAAAGCAAGTTGTGCCGCGTCTAACGCTTGATGGCGCGGATAAAGCGGCGCGGCGCGGTCATTCAGAACAGGGCGATCCCAGCCGTCGGTTGTTTCAAGAAACAGATTAGCACCCTGCGGGCCGAACTGCTGCAGATAGCCCTGAAGAACCACATCGAGATAGCTCAGCAAGATCGGGGGCCTCTGCGCATCGGTATCTGCAGGAGTTTCTGGCACAGCATAAATCGCAATATCATGCTCTTGATACATTTCTGGCAATGAACCCACAGACAAAGTCAGCCGGTCATAGCCTTGTTCGCGGATATCCAGGGCCGCCCAGTCGTTGTCGGGCACTGGCGCGATCAGCCCGTCAATCGCGCTATGATCATCCGGCACCGCGCTCAGGAGCGCCACCGGATGGTCTATTGCCTGTCGCCAGGTCCGGCGCCAGCCCTGAATGCGCAGCCTTTCGGTCGGGGCATATCTATGGGTGGCGGCGTTCACCAACGACCCGTAGCCAAAGAAATAAGGGTGTGTCATCTCGGCAAGATCGCTGATCAAAAACACGAAGTCAAACGGATCAATTTGCAAGGGTAAAATGGGCCAATTCAAGTTCTTCAGGGGTGTCTTAAAACCTGTCTTGTCAGATCTAAAACAGCAGACTATGGTGCGTCATCAAAATGGGAGAACCAGCCGCGTGCTGGTGCCGAAGGAGCAACCGCCCCGGAAACTCTCAGGCAACAGGACCATTTTGATTAAAACACTCTGGAGAGAGGCGCGTAAACTGCGTCCGCCGAAGGGATAACGATCTCAGGCAAAAAGACAGAGGGGGCATCGCTGCACTGGCTTAAGCCGGAGCTTATGGGATGCCGATGCGTTTAAACTTCGCTTTTGGCATAAATATAGGTGGAAACATGACGTTGCTCCGTACGCCTCTGCATGCGCTGCATGAAAAAAAAGGTGCCAAAATGGTACCCTTTGCCGGTTATGACATGCCGGTACAATATTCTTTAGGGGTGCTCAAAGAGCATCTTCACACCCGGGCCCACGCTGGCCTGTTCGATGTCAGCCATATGGGACAAGTGGTGTTGCGGGGGCGCAATTATCACACAGTGGCGCGGGCCCTTGAAACTCTCGTGCCAGTCAATATCCTCGATTTGCCGCAGGACCGTCAACGCTATGGGTTTTTCACCACGCCTGAGGGCGGTATCAGCGACGATCTGATGTTGGCAAACCGCGGGGATCATATTTTTATGGTGGTCAATGCAGGCTGCAAGATTGACGATATTGCCTATCTAAAACGGCAGCTCGAACCAGAAATAACCGTTGAAGAGATCACCAATCGAGCATTGCTGGCGCTGCAGGGGCCGGCCGCCGAGGTGGTGCTTGCAGAACATCACCCGATGGTTGCGGGCATGAGCTTTATGGATGTTAAAACCGTGCCTCTGGCCGGTGCTGAATGCTGGGTGTCGCGCTCGGGCTATACCGGTGAGGATGGGTATGAAATTTCTGTGCCCGTCGCTGTGGCCGAAGATTTGGCGCAGGCGCTGTTACAGCACCCCGAGGTTGAGCCAATCGGTCTGGGTGCGCGCGATTCTCTGCGCCTTGAGGCGGGCTTGTGCCTGTATGGCCATGATATTGATACAGCCAGCAGCCCGGTTGAGGCCGGTCTGGCGTGGGCGATGCAGAAAAGCCGCCGCGCGCAAGGGGACCGCGCCGGGGGCTTTCCGGGTGAAGTGCGTATTCTAGACCAATTACAACAGGGGCCCAAAAGTCGCCGCGTCGGTTTGTTGCCCGAAGGGCGCGCCCCGATGCGCGAAGGTGTGCCGCTGTTTGCCTCGGCTGACGCTGATACGGCTATTGGTGTGATCACCTCCGGGGGCTTTGGCCCAAGTTTAAACCGTCCGGTTGCTATGGGCTATGTTCCTGCCGATATGGCGGCTGTCGACACACAGGTTTTTGGTGAAATCCGTGGCAAACGTCTGCCTTTGACCGTGGTCAAACTGCCGTTTATCCCCGCCAACTTTAAAAGATAGTCAATAGGAGAGACCCGTAATGAAATACACTGAAGAACATGAATGGTTGCGTATCGAAGACGATTTGGTGGTGGTGGGCATCACCGATCACGCCTCGGCACAATTGGGTGATGTGGTTTTTGTCGAACTGCCCGAGGCTGGCACCACTGTAGCAAAAGACGAAGAGATTGTGGTGATCGAAAGCGTCAAGGCCGCCTCTGATATCCTGTCGCCGCTGGACGGAGAGATTGTAGAGGTCAATGAGGCGTTGGTCGCCACCCCCAGCATGGTCAATGATGATCCTTTGGGGGAGGCATGGTTTTTCAAACTAAAGGCCGCCGATCTGGGGCAGATGGATGATTACCTCAGTGAGGCCGGGTACAAAAAACTGATCGGCTGAGGTCTTGTGGCGACGGCATTTATGCACCGCGCAGTCTGCGGCGGTCGCCCACTGACCCGGTTTGTGCCGGTTGGCTAATTCAATGATTATGAACGGGAGGCTGTAATGCCCTTTAAACCGACAAATTACTTGCCCTACGATTTTGCCAATCGGCGCCATATCGGTCCGTCTCCAGACGAGATGGCGCAGATGCTGCAAACCGTTGGAGCGCCAGACCTCGCCGGCCTAATTGATGACACGCTGCCGGTATCGATACGGCAAGAAAAGCCGCTTGATTTTGGCAAACCCAAATCCGAGCGAGAACTATTGTATCATATGCGGGTCACGGCGTCTAAAAACAAGGTTCTGACCAGCCTGATCGGACAGGGCTATCATGGCACTGTTACCCCACCCGTGATTCAGCGCAATATTTTGGAAAATCCGGCTTGGTACACCGCATATACCCCTTATCAGCCAGAGATATCCCAAGGCCGTCTCGAGGCCTTGTTGAACTATCAAACGATGGTAAGCGACTTGACCGGGTTAGAGATTGCCAACGCCTCGCTGCTGGATGAGGCCACGGCCTGTGCCGAGGCGATGACCATGGCGCAGCGGGTGGCTAAATCGAAAATGAAGGCGTTTTTCATCGATGAAAATTGTCACCCACAAAATATCGCAGTGATGCAAACCCGTGCGGCGCCACTGGGTATTGAAATTTTTATTGGCGCCCCTGAAACTTTGGATGCCACACAGGTGTTTGGTGCAATTTTTCAATACCCAGGCACTTACGGCCATGTTCGAGACTTTACCGATCCAATCGCAGCGCTGCATTTGGCTAAGGCGATTGGGATTGTCTGTGCCGATCCGCTGTCTTTGACCTTGCTCAAAGAACCCGGTGCCATGCAGGCCGATATTGCGGTTGGCAGCACCCAACGCTTTGGCGTGCCGGTAGGGTATGGCGGACCGCATGCGGCTTATATGGCAACCAAAGACGCCTATAAACGGTCGATGCCGGGGCGTATTGTTGGGGTGTCGGTCGATGCCAATGGCAACCGGGCCTACCGCTTGTCGCTGCAAACCCGCGAACAGCATATCCGTCGCGAGAAAGCCACCTCAAATGTGTGTACTGCGCAGGCATTGCTGGCGGTGATGGCGTCGTTTTATGCGGTGTTTCATGGCCCGGAAGGTTTGAAAGCAATTGCGCAGCGCATTCACCGCAAAACGGTGCGCTTGGCCAAAGGGTTTGAGGCGGCGGGTTTTAAGGTTGAGCCAAAAGCTTTTTTTGACACGATCACCGTTGAGGTCGGTCCGCTGCAAAACGCGGTAATGGCCTCCGCAGTGGCTGAGGGGATCAATTTGCGGGCAGTGGGTCAAACCAGGGTCGCCATCACCCTGGACGAGCGCAGTCGGCGCGCCACCACCCAAGCGGTCTGGCGCGCGTTTGGCATTGCGCGCGATGACGATGATCTGGCGCCGTTGTACCGGGTGCCAGAGGCATTGCACCGCAAAAGCGACTACCTGCAACACCATGTGTTTCACATGAACCGTGCTGAAACCGAAATGATGCGCTATATGCGGCGTCTCGCAGATCGCGATCTGGCACTTGACCGGGCGATGATCCCGTTGGGCAGTTGCACAATGAAACTTAACTCGGCGGCGGAAATGATGCCAGTCAGCTGGCGGGAGTTTTCATTACTTCATCCCTTTGCGCCGGCAAATCAGGCGCTAGGATATCGTGAAATGATCGACGATCTATCCTCTAAACTGTGCGATATAACCGGCTATGATACGATTTCGATGCAGCCCAATTCGGGCGCTCAAGGCGAATACGCGGGGCTGCTGACGATTGCAGCCTATCACTTGGCACGTGGCGAGTCGCAGCGCAATATCTGTCTGATCCCGACCTCGGCGCATGGCACCAATCCGGCCAGCGCACAGATGGTGGGCTGGAAAGTGGTGCCGGTGCAATCGGACGCGCGGGGTGATATTGATCTGGAAGACTTTCGCGCCAAAGCAGCGCTGCACGCTGACCACTTGGCGGGCTGCATGATCACTTATCCCTCGACCCATGGTGTATTTGAGGAAACTGTGCATGAGGTTTGTCAAATCACCCATGACAATGGCGGTCAGGTCTATATCGACGGTGCCAATATGAACGCAATGGTTGGGCTGTCGCGCCCTGGTGATTTGGGCGGTGATGTCAGCCATCTCAACTTACATAAGACGTTTTGTATCCCACACGGGGGGGGTGGCCCAGGCATGGGGCCAATTGGTGTCAAGGCGCATTTGACGCCACATTTGCCCGGCCATCACACCACGGTTGACGGCGCTGGCGCCTCAGGTGCAGTTTCTGCGGCGGCGTTTGGGTCACCGTCATTACTGCCGATAAGCTGGGCCTATTGCCTGATGATGGGGGGCGAGGGGCTAACACAAGCGACACGGGTGGCGATTCTGAACGCCAATTACATCGCCAAGCGGCTGGAAGGCGCGTTTGAGGTGCTTTATAGAGGGCCGACCGGCCGCGTGGCACATGAGTGCATTCTGGATGTGCGTCCGTTTGTAGACAGTGCGGGCATAACTGTGGATGATATTGCCAAGCGGTTGATTGATTGCGGTTTTCATGCACCAACCATGAGCTGGCCCGTGGCGGGCACTCTGATGGTTGAGCCGACGGAATCGGAAACCAAGGCTGAACTTGACCGGTTTTGTGACGCTATGCTGGCGATACGGGCCGAGATTGCAGCGGTAGAAAACGGTCAGATTGACGCCGAGAATAATCCGCTCAAACACGCGCCGCACACAGTTGAGGATCTGGTGGGCGACTGGGACCGGCCCTATAGCCGTGAACAGGGTTGTTTCCCGCCCGGCGCATTTCGGGTTGATAAATACTGGCCACCGGTGAACCGCGTCGACAATGTTTATGGCGACCGGCATCTGGTATGCACCTGTCCGCCGATGTCGGACTATGCCGAAGCCGCCGAATAAGCGCGTGCATCAGTCCAGCAGGAACGAAAACGCCTGCTGGATTTCGGACCATACGTCGGCGCTGCGCGCGCTGAGCAGATAACCGTCGCGCCGGACAGCTGAGTAGGCGCTGCCGTCAAGCATTTTCGCAGTGCCACCGGCCTGTTGCACCACCAGCACCCCGGCGGCGTGATCCCACGGGGTTAGCCGCGTAGACAGCATAAAATCGACATGGCCCTGCGCCAGCATGCGGAATTCATGGCAGGCGCAGCGCAAAGAATTGAGCCGACCAATTTCCGGCCAGAGCGCTGCCACGCGGAGGCGGTGCGGATCAGGCAAGGATCCCAACGGCACATAGCCGCCAGCTTTTGTTTCCGGCGGGGTTGCTGGCAATCGCAACGCGCGGCTATTGCGCGCATTGGTATAACAGGTGACAGCGTGTTCCTGCGAGACGATCCAGTCGTCTATCACCGGATCGTAAAGCAACCCATAGACCGGAATTCCATAGCGGGTCACCGCCAAAATTACCCCAAACAGCGCCAGACCGCGGGCGTAATTCCACGTACCGTCGACCGGATCAATGATAATCGCCATCTCGGCATCTGCCAGTTGGTCGCGCAGATTGGGGTCGGCTGCGACCGCCTCTTCGCCAAGGATAAGCGCGTCGGGAAAAGCCCGTCCAAGCTGTGCGGTGATCAGGGCTTCGGCGGCCAGATCTGCAGCTGTCACCAGATCGTCAGGGGCTGATTTCGTATTGATATCGGCCTCGGACAGCGCCCGAAACCGCGGCATGATTTCACGCCTTGCGGCGTCGCGAACGGTCTCAAGGATCAGGGTTGTATCGGCGTCACTGAGGAGCATTGGGGTCTCCGAATGGATGGTGCGTGTATTTTGCAAAGTCTGCCCATCACAAAGAGATTTCAGGATTTTGGGCATTGGTGCACAGTTGGCCTGTATTATACAGGCAAGCGTGGGTGAAAGATAGGATTTTGAGGGTCGCACAGGGCGGAGAGAGGTGGTCCTGCGAGGCCTAAGACTGATTTGTTCGGCGATGATCCCAGCCGCGATTGCCACAGATTATTTTTGGAGAGTGGAATATGAAAAGCAATTTTTTTGCTGGTCCTGTTTGCAAGTTATTTTCAGCGACCCAATCTTTCCTGAAGGATCAGCTTATTGTTCTGTTTTGAAGCTTAAAATGCGCTGTCTGATCCGCGTCCACACCCCATAACCTGCCGTCCTCTGGGCGGGCGCTGTCAGTAGACGGGCTCGATTTAAGCTGGCCTGATGCAACGTGACGCCTTGGCGTGAATGTCTTTGGTTTGGGCTCCCGTGATTTGGGTGCCAATGGCCCAGTTGCAATTTCATCATACTGGCATGGTCATAATAACCCATTGGACGCTCCTTTCAGGGCATAAAATAGCCACAAATTGCTGACAGTGGGTGTCAGGAGCCTTTGTGAGGTTGTCAGCAGAGTTTTGGTAAACCCGCGTGGGGGAAGGCATGGGCCGCGAGATCTGGTTGTTGGAATTGATTCAGATTTTGCGCGCTGCCAACCGCAGGGTGAACGCCACGCCTTTGGCAGGCACGCTTGAAATGTCTGTCAGACCCCTCTGCAGCATGGGTGCAATAGGTGCGCATTTCATCAGTGAATGCTCGGTCTCAAGGCCAACGGCTGATCGAACCCGAAACCAAAACTGGGCAAAAACTGGTATTACTTAGGAGTCAGCACTGATGGATGCGCTTCAGAAAGACTGGACATTCACGCGGCAGCTTACGGTTGATCTGTTAGATGCGTGCTCACAAGGTGACTTGGATTTTGCACTCAATTCCCACTGTGGACCGTTATGGAAACAATTTCGCCATATGGGTCGCGTACACGAAAATTATCTGTCAGCGCTAAAAACTGGGCAGGTCAACTTTGATCCTGCAGATGGTTCATATGCGGGAAAGGCCTCAGCAAAATATCTCAACGGCTATTTTGAAAAGCTTGAAAAATATCACATCACTTCATTTGCCGGTTTAGGGTCTGGTCAAGTGGTAAGTTGGTTTGGTGAAGACGTGAGCCCTTGCATACATCTGTGTCGTTTATTGGCTCACGAAACGCTGCATCATGGGCACCTAATTCTATATTGGCGCGCCTTAGGGCACCCGTTTCCTGAAAGCTGGGCCAATTGGGGTGAGGGCTGAGCCAAGCTAAAGCACATGCCTTTCACTGTGGCCTTCTTCTCGCAGCGGCGCATAAAGAAAGCAGCTATTGAAGTGTGCATTTTGTAACTGTCGTGGCGCTGGCGTTCCCCAAGCTATTTCATGCCAAATTGATCAAGCGCAATTGGGGTTGGCGCAATCTTACCTACCCCGTGCAGCCTTGAATTGATGGCCCTTGGTTTGGGTCCAGTGGCCCAATTGAAATACCATCAGATCTGCGTGGTCACGATCACGCATGAATGCGCCTTTGAGGACATAAATTTGCCACAGACTGCTGACATCGGGTGTCAGGAACCTTTGCTAGGGTGTCAGCAGAATATTGATAAACCTGCAGGAGGGGGAAGGCATGGGCCGCTCGACCCGGTTGTTCGAACTGATCCAGATTTTGCGCGCTGCCGATCGCCCGGTCAGCGCTGCGCGTTTGGCGGAAACGCTTGAAGTGTCTGTCAGAACCATCTACCGCGACATCGCCGCTTTGCAGGCGATGCGGACGCCGGTCGAAGGTGCGGCGGGCGTGGGGTATATTCTGCGCGCCAGCTACGATCTGCCGCCAGTGAACTTTGACGCTGAAGAAGTTGAGGCCCTGCGCGTTGGCTTGTTGATGCTGGCACGCACTGGCGATAGCGCACTTCAGCGCGCAGCCCTGCGGGTTCGTCAGAAAATTACGGATCTAAATGACCCTATCGATTGGTTGCAGGTTGCGCCTTGGGGGATCGCGCTTGATGATCCCGCACAGGGGTGTGTGTCAATTGCAGCGTTGCGGACCGCCATTCGTGAGGAACGTAAGTTGCGTCTGACATACCGGGATGCGCAGCAGGTTGAGACTGTTCGCGTGGTTCGGCCCATCGTAATAGTCTATTGTATCGAATGCATTTTACTCGTCGGGTGGTGTGATTTGCGCGCAGCGTTTCGGCACTTTCGCACCGACCGGATTTATGGCTGTCAACTTTTAGAGGCGGCATTTGTTGGACAAAGCAAAACGCTACGAACGCTTTGGTCCCAACAAAATCGCTGGGATGAGATTTCGTAGCCCCATATTTAAATATGGACTTTGGCTCCAAAGCGCTTTGCTGCAGCGGCGGGGGTGAGTCAGCTGACCCTTAGATAGCCCGCCAATCCGGTTTTTTGATGCTCGATGACGTGGCAGTGAAAGGCCCAATCGCCGGGGTTGTCGGCGACCAGCGCAACGTCGACGGTCTCTCCCCTTAGTAACAGTGCCGTATCGGTCCAATTGCGCTTGAGCCTGCGCTTGTTTGAGCGCAGCGGCAGAAAACTCAGCCCGTGCAGATGGATCGGGTGGGCATGGGGCGACTCGTTGCGCAGTCGAAAGATATAGCTTTTCCCCAGTTCAAGCTGCGCCAGTGGTCCGATACCAGTGGCCGCATCGCCCGCCCAAGGGGTGCGATTGATCGACCAAAACGTATAGCCCATGGACCCACAAACTCCGTTGTTTGCGATCATGCTGTCCGGTGACCAGCCGAACACAAATTCGTGGGTTTGCGCCACACTTAGGTCTGGATGGGCCACGGGGTTGGGCGACAATGCAGACAGCGCGTTCAGATTGCGGTTCAGGTTTGATCCGATTGCACGCAGGCTGGCCATGACCTTGGGCTGGCCGGGCAGTGATGCCATAAGATCGATTTTTTGTCCTTCGGAGTCAGGCATCCTCAGGGCGAAATCCAGCCGTTGTCCCGGTCCGACAAACACAGGTTTCAAGGCGGTTGGCAGGGCGATCGGGTCGCGTACCGGATGGCCATCCCATGCAATGATCCGTGCGTCGGTCGTTGTGAGATAGAGTTTGTGAATGCGGGTGGTGTCTGTATTGACCACCCGCAAACGCAGCAGCGCACCGGCGGGTTGATCATAAACCGGGTTTTCTTGCCAGTTTGCAGTCACAACGTTGCCAAAAGTGCCGGCCCGCGCCGCGCCGCGACCGGTAAAAGACGGCAGAAATTCACCTTCTTCATTGAGGCGAAAATCTTTCAGATTGATCGCTTGATCGGCGTCAAATCCGGGATCTTTCGCTTCTTTAATCACCAAAACACCGGTCAGACCATGCGCCATCTGGTCCATTGTCATACAGTGCGGATGATACCAGTAGGTGCCGGCATCGGGAGGGGTAAAGGCATAGGGAAAGGTTTCGTTGGTGGCAATTGGCATCTGGGTAAGATACGGCACGCCATCCATCGCGTTTGCGATACGCACCCCATGCCAATGCATCGAGGTGTAGTCGGGCAGTGTGTTGCGGACGTTCAGTACCATTGGCTTGCCCTGATGGCCAACAAGTACAGGAGGCGGTGCCTGTGGTAACAGGCTGACCATGCCGAGGGTTGATTGGTCTGTGAACCTATAGCGGGCTTTCTGCACGATCAAATCATAGGGCATTGGCGCTTTACGCGGCCCAACACCTGAGACAAGGCCTGTTGCACCCAAGCCCGCCGCCCCAAGACCCGCAGTCCCTGCAATTGCGCCAGCGGTCAAAAGAAAATCACGTCGCTTCACAGTCTCATCCTATCTGTCATCCATCTGTATGTCTGGGTGATGGTCTGGCGAAAATGCTTGACGCTTACGGTGTTTGGTTTACCGCGAAACTGGCCTTGGTGGAAGGGAGGCCAAGACAGAAGCTCCTTGTTTTTTTTGGTCAGATAAATGTCCGATGATGGCCTAGTCTCGGCTGCGCAGCGTTTGCGCTGGTCTGCTTGCCAGTGATTTCAGGGCAAAGCCCAGCCCTGCCAACAGATTTGCCAGCAAACCACCAAAGATAATGGCAAGCGCTGATGGCCAGACAACAGCGAATTTCGCCTCCATGACGAAATGGTTAACGGCCCATCCCCCCAAGATGCCGACTGCCAGCGCAACTATACCCGCTGCCGCGCCCAAAAGTGCAGATCTGAGGGCAAAACTCAGCAGAATTTGACGCCGCGTGGCTCCGATGGTTTTCAAAACGGCTGCCTCATAGCTGCGCGCCCGTTCGCCGGCAGCGGCGGCGCCGATCAGCACCAGAAATCCGGTGAGGATTGTGGTGGCCGCCCCATAAGAGGTGGCGCTGGCAATCGCGCCAAGCAATTTGCTGACTTCGGCAATGGCATCGCGCACCCGGATCGCGGTGATGTTGGGAAAGCGGCTTGCGAGGTCGCGTAGGATGCCTGCTTCTGCGGTCTCTGCCGCATAAAGCGTTGAGATGAAACTATGGGGCGCGCCGGAAATTGCCGCTGGGTTTAGCGTCATGACAAAGCCGATCCCCGCGTTGGAAAAATCCACTTCACGGAAATTTTTGATTTCGGCGGTGATATTACGTCCCAAAATGTTCAGGGTTACCTTGTCGCCCAGCTCAAGCCCGATTTCAGCGGCTTCCTCGGCGGCAAAGCTCAAAAGTGGCGGTCCGCTGTAATCGGCCTCCCACCATGTGCCGGCGGTCAGAGTGGTGCGCTCAGGCAGGGTAGCGGCAAACGTCAGGCCACGGTCTCCGCGAATAACCCAGTGATCGCCGGCCACTTCGTTGGCGTCGACCCCGTTGATCTGGGTAATAATGCCACGCAGCATCGGCGCGGTGTCCATACGCGTCACCTGCGGATTGATAGAGACGCGCGCAACAAAGTCGCTGATCTGGTCCTTTTGGATATCCACGAAAAAATATGAAGGTGCGACCTTCGGCAGGTCCCGGGCGATTGCTCCGCGCAGATTGCCATCAATCTGCCCGACCGCGGCAAGAACAGACAGGCCCAATCCGAGTGACATTACCACCGAGGCACTGCCATTGCTGGGATTGCTGAGCGCGGCAAGCGCCCAGCGCCAGACGGGTTGGCGAACTGCCCGCGACGCCAGTCTAGCCGTGCGCTGCATCACAAAGGCCGCAACAGCAAGCGCAAACAGCGCCCCGATGATGCCTGCCGCCATCCACAGCGTAAGTTTGATTGTGTCGTTGAACCACACTGCAGAAGCCAGCAAAGCAGTGAGTAATCCACCGATAGCCATGAGATAACGCAGGGCCGGCAGTGTCTTGTGCCGGCTAATTTGATCTCGAAACAGTGTTGCTGCGCGAATATCCTCCACCCGCGCCAGCGGCCAAAGGGTAAAGATCAAGGCGGTTAGAAACCCATAGACGGCGGCCTCAAAAAGTGGCTTTGCATAGATAGTAAAGCTGGCGGGTATCGGCAGTTGTGCGTTAATCCACGGTGCCAGAGCCAGCGGTATGGCGCTGCCCAGCAACAAGCCAAGGGCGATGCCGACGCCGGACAGAGCCCCGATTTGCAAGAAATAGGTCTGGAAAATAATTGCTCGCGTTGCCCCCAGCGTGCGCAATGTTGCGATTACACTGATTTTGCTGTCCAGATAGGTTTTGACTGCAGCTGATACACCGACCCCGCCCACCGCCAGACCTGCAAGTCCAACCAGCACCAGAAAGACGCCGAGACGATCGATAAAGCGGGCGATCCCCGGCGCTCCATTGCGGGCATCCCGCCAGCGCATACCGCTGTTGGAAAACCGGTCTTCTGCCGCAGTCTTAAGTTGCTCGAGGTCTTTGTCCGGTGCTAAAAGCAGGCGGTATTTAGTCGAAAATACGGTCCCCGGTGATAACAGGCCCGCTGCTTTAAGCGCGTTTGTATGCACCAGTGTTCGAGGTCCCATACCATAGCCGTCGCTGGCGCGGTCTGGTTCAGCTTTGAGTAGCGCTGAGAGCACAAAGTCTTGTTGACCGAGGCGAAAACGGTCGCCGACGTCCAGACCCAGCCGCTCGGCGAGCACCCTTTGCATCACAGCACCAGGTGTTCCGTCTTGATCTCCCAGAGCAACCTTCAGTGCAACGTCGTTCGACAGTGTCACACTGCCGGTCAGCGGGTAGGCGTCATCCACGGATTTCACCTGCGTAAGCGCTTGTTCGGGTCCGTCGGGCCCCTGCACATGCGCCATGGACCGAAAATCTGTTACTTCGGATATCGCCAGCGCGTTACCTACCAGCCAATCCCGTTCTTCGGCGGTGGCAAATCGGTAGGTAAACTCAGCCTCTGCTTGGCCTCCAAGTAGGGTTGCGCCCTGTTCGGTAAGACCAGTCTCGATAGCGATTTTTATGGTGCTAACGGCCGTGATTGCGGCGACCCCGAGCGTCAGGCAGGCAAGTAGAATTCTAAACCCAGTGATGCCGCCACGCAGCTCCCGGCGTGCGAATTTGGCAGAGATTTTCCAGCTCACGCCGCTGTCTCGCTTGGCTGGGTCTCAAGGCGTCCGTCGCGCAAGTGGATGGTTCGATCGCAGCGTTCGGCAAGCTCTGTCGCATGGGTGACCAAGATCAGCGTGGCCCCGTGTTTGGCGCTGAGATTGAACAACAGATCGACGATGGCGGCACCGGTGGCACCGTCAAGGTTGCCAGTGGGTTCGTCCGCCAGCAGAATGTCGGGGCGGGTCACCAGCGCGCGCGCGAGGGCAACGCGCTGCTGTTCGCCGCCAGACAGTTCAGACGGGTAATGCCCCATGCGGTGCGACAGGCCAACGACTTCCAATTCGTGGCGGGCGCGCTGGAATGCCTGTTTGTCACCGGCAAGTTCCAGTGGCGTTGCCACATTTTCCAGTGCTGTCATATTGGGAATCAGGTGGAAGGATTGGAACACAACACCCATGTGCTGACGTCGAAAGCGGGCAAGTTGATCTTCGCTCATGGCACTGAGGTCATGCCCAAGGGCGTTGATGCGGCCTGAACTGGCCCGTTCTAATCCGCCCATCAGCATTAGAAGTGACGATTTTCCCGAGCCAGACGGGCCAACCAACGCTAGGGTCTCGCCAGGCAGCACATCTAGCGTTATATCGTGGAGAATATCGATTTTTCCGGCATTCCCCGTCAAAGACAGGGACAACAGTTCGGCACTAACGACAGGTACGGTCATAAAACGGGGTCCAATGCAAAATATTTTTTCTTCATATGGTGTCTTGCGGGTCTTCGGCAAGAGCGTTGCGGCGGTTCTTTTGATGCCGGTGCTGTCCGTGGCAGAGCCGGTCACTGTGTTGGCGCTGGGTGACAGCCTGACCCAAGGTTATGGCTTGGTGGCACAGCAGGGGTTTGTCCCGCAGATGCAAAACTGGCTTGAGGAGCAAGGACAGGAGGTGGCGTTAATCAACGGGGGCGTTTCGGGCGATACCACGACAGGGGGGTTGGCACGTATCGGTTGGTCTTTGACGCCTGAGGTGGATGGGTTAATCGTCGCATTGGGAGGTAACGATCTTTTGCGCGGTATCGACCCTGATCTGAGCCGTCGTAACCTCGCAGGAATTTTGGATGTCGCTGCCGCATCTGAGATACCGGTCTTACTGGTGGGCATTCATGTCCCGAATAATTATGGCGCAGAATACAAGCAGCTTTTTGAGTCGATATACCCCGATTTGGCCGCACAGTATGACGCGCTTTTGGCTGATAATTTTTTAGCGGGTTTGTATGAAAGCCCCAACGACGGGCTCGCGTCTGTTGTGCAGTTCTTGCAGTCTGACGGATTGCACCCGAACGAAGCAGGGGTCGCGCGGATCGTAACCGCACTGGGACCCAAGGTCGAAGAGTTGATTTCACGCAGTAAACAAAAGCGGGCATCCAACCGGACGCCCGCAAAAAAGCCATGACGGTTCTGGCTTAAGCGAGTGTAATGTTGACAGCAGATTCGCGACCGTCGCGGCCAGGTTCGATGTCAAATGTAACCTTTTGATTGTCTGCCAAACCTGTCAAACCTGAACGTTCAACTGCTGAAATATGTACGAACACATCTTTTGTGCCGCCATCGGGGGCAATAAAGCCGTACCCTTTGGTTGTATTAAACCATTTGACGGTGCCATTTGCCATCGTCGTGACTCCTTTAATATACTGCCCGCGGAAGTGCGACAGTCTGGCTCTGTCAGTCCAAGATCGAGTGACTGGCCGAAAGGAACAGTGGGTCGATAGCGGTAACTTTGCAAAGGTAAAATGCAACCTTGCTTTACATAAATCAAGTATATTTCAACAACTCAGGTTTTTTGAATTCAATATTAATGCGGAAAAGGACTGATAAAATAGATTAATTGTTCATTAGGTTAGATGGAAACTATTAATGCCTTTCCTTTAATATTACGTATTGTGGTTCCAAGTATACTTAATATCAGGCAGTTTTAAATCGTTTTGGCACCCATCGGTGCGGTGATCTTCGGTGAAGCCCTCACTTTGATAAAAGTTTTGGGCTTGGATGTTTTGAGCATAGCTCCAGGCTGTTAAGTGCGCTTTGCTTTGTTTCGCATCTAGCATAAGGGTTTTGCCCACCCCTTGACGCTGTGCGCCGCTGTGGATGTACAGCGCAACAATATCGTGCCGGTCGCAGGCGAGAAAGCCGATCACGGCGCCATCAAGTCGCGCCACGCGCACCCAACCCAAAGCAATCATGCGGCTGGCAAAGTGAATTTCCTCGGCGCGGCTGTGCACGCGGGGGTGCCATTCCGTCATGTCAACATGTTCTGAGAGGATCGCTCCAATTTTCCCAGCGTCTAACGAGGTCGGGTCAGTCACAACTATTTCGGCCACAGTTGGTACATTTTATCAAAGAGGGACATTGATTTTCTTTGTTTTCTGAGGCCAGTGGACAGCGGGTCGGTTGCCTCATATGTTCGTTGAGTTTCCAGAAAGATTGTTTGGTAAGATGTTTTGAACTGCTTAGCGACCGACGACGTATTTGTCACCCTTAATTCGCTTAGTTTATTTGAGTATCACCGCGAGACACAAAAGATCTTAATGTGGGCAAATAGAGTTTGAATTTTGTCGCCGCAGCGGCGGCTTTTCATTGGTCTTAAGCAGTTGAAGGGTCTTGCGGTCTTTCCCTTTTGGTTATTTTGCCTTAAGTGCCGAAATATGCCCAGATTTGCGCTTAAAATTGAATATCATGGCGCGCCGTTCTCGGGATGGCAGCGCCAAAATAATCGACCTTCCGTACAAGGGGAGGTCGAGGCCGCATTGGCTAAAATTGCGACGGGGCCGCATCAAATCGCAGCTGCCGGCCGAACCGATGCCGGGGTACATGCAACCGGGCAGGTGGCGCATTGTGATCTGTCGCGGGATTGGGAGCCATTCCGCCTGTCAGAGGCGTTGAACTTTCATCTCAAACCGAAACCAATTGCGATCCTTGATGTAGCGCGGGTCGACGATGCATGGCACGCGCGGTTCTCTGCCACCCAGCGACGATATCATTTTCGTCTGCTGATGCGCCGAGCACCGGCCACACATATTGCCGGGTTGGTTTGGCAAGTTAAAACCAGCCTTGATCTTGCGGCGATGCGCGATGCCGTGCAGGTCTTGATTGGCACCCATGATTTCACCACCTTTCGGTCGACAATCTGTCAGTCCAAGAGCCCGGTCAAAACGTTGGACTCGATTGAGATCAACGCTGTTGACGGACCCTCGGGCCCAGAGGTGCACTTTGACGTTCGGGCCCGGTCGTTCCTGCACAATCAAGTGCGCAGCCTTGTGGGTACATTGGAACGAGTCGGGGCCCGAAGCTGGGGGACAGACGATGTGCGCCGGGCATTGGAAGCGCGAGATCGCGCTGCCTGCGGCCCTGTATGCCCACCCTATGGGCTTTATCTGGCTGGGGTGCGCTATGGGGTAGACCCGTTTGCGCCACCCGAATCCGCACTACAGCGCCCTGTGTAGGTGCCTTAGTCTACGGTGATATTGATAACCTCAGACACTACAGGCTGGTTGTGCGGGGTATGCATATAATCGCCCAACACCAGTTGCAGGCTGTGCTGACCGCTGGGCAAATCAATTGTAACTTCGGTTTGTCCACCGCCAAAATGAATATGTTGCTCATCACTGGGCAGCCCGTATTCCAATTCGTCAGCGCCGTCTTCGCCCTGCCCTAACGGAGGCCTGTCGATCAATAAATGATGGTGGCCCGTATTTGCCTTCTCAGTTCCAGCGGGTGCAACGCCCATGCCTGACAGACCAAAGTTTATGGTGAACGGCGTGGAAATTCGGTCCCCATCCATCAAATTCACAAAATAAACGCGGGCATCTGCTGGCGCCGCAGTCTCACCGGCCAACGCGGGGGAGACAAGATAAATATTGCTGACAAGTATCAATGCTTTCGTGATAGTTTTCATTTTGAAATACCTTTTGCGGGTTAAATATTTTCGGTTTACTACCAAAGGTTACTACAATAGATTTGACAAATGAAGATTGCTTCCGGTCACGTTTTCGTGTCAATTCATGCAGCGCCGACTGACAGATTAAACGCCCAAGCAGCTTAGTAATACCGCAGTCGCCCTAAAAGCTTTAACTCTTTAATGCCATTAAAGCCGGACACTTTTCGGCTGTTTAGACGGTTTCTTTGACGTACTGAGACAGGGACTCGCCACAGCTAGGGCAAAAGTGAAGCTTGGTTTTGATTTTGTTCTTCTGCACAGTTTCCAAAATACCGTTGGCGACGTTAACGCTGACGCCAAGATCTTTACGTAACTCTTCAATGGCGTCTGCTTCTTGGTCATCAATGTTACCATCCTGAAGCGCCATGCGGAATTGTTCGGCCATGACTTCGCGTTTGCGGTTCAATTGGGTTGCCAGGCCATTTGCCAAAATACCAGCGGGCAGCGCCGCCATGCCGATTCCGACGATCGTCACACAGGCACCGAATATTTTGCCTGCAACGGTCACCGGTGTGACGTCGCCGTATCCCACAGTGGTCAGCGTCGCCATAGACCACCACATGGCTGCAGGAATTGAGCCAAATTTTTCAGGTTGTATCTGGTGCTCGGCCAGATACGCGCCGCTGGCTGCTAGGATCAGCAGGACCATCAGAATGAAAAAACCGGCAAAAAAGGCGCTGGCTTCTTCTTTGAAAACGTCGAGAAGCATGGTCATTGCCGAAGAATAACGCGTGAGCTTCAGGATCCGCAGCAGACGTAAAACCCGCAGGAACCGCAGATCAATCGCAAACAAATAGGTCAGGTAAAATGGCAAGATTGCCAGGATATCGATCACCGCCATTGGCGATCGCATGTGTTTGAGGCGGGGGTTTTTGTCTGCGCCCTCTATAGGGTCTTCAGGACAGACCCACAGGCGCATCAGATATTCGATTGTGAAAACGGCGACCGAGAAAATTTCTATATACTCGAACAGCGCCCCAAAGCGGGAGTTCATCGACTCGACGCTTTCCAACACCACAGATAGAATATTAACCACGATCAGAACGACCAGACCGATGTCGATGACTGAACTTAGCTTGCTTCGCTTTTCCGTCGTTTCGAGAACATCATAGACTTTACGGCGCAGCGTTATCTGGTCTGGCATGGGATGGCTCACTTGTACAATTTTCACCTGCAGGCCGACCATGCAGCTATCATGCCTGACATCCGAATTTTGAACCAATACAAACTAAATAGTGTATTCCATTCAAAAGTATCCATGCCTATATTTTTTTTCTTTAACCTCGAACTCTTGGATGATATTATGCTGGGATGACACGTTTATACCAAATCCCTGCCAAGCGTCTCCGACCTGATGGTGTTTGAGCTTTAATTTGTCGTTCTAGCGCGCTGATGTGCGTTTTCCCTCTAAATTGTTGACTTGCCGTGGCCTATGCGTCACCACAACGACCTGTTATCAAGGATATATGCCAATGATCCCGTCTATATTGCCCACCTATTCACGTGCGCCGATGAGTTTCGTAAAGGGAGAGGGCTGTTGGCTCATCGAAGCTGATGGGCGCCGTTTTCTTGACTTGGGCGCAGGTATCGCGGTGAACGCTTTGGGTCATGCCCATCCCGCATTGGTCAAAACACTTAGTGAACAGGCGCAAAATTTGTGGCACGTCTCCAACCTATATCAGATACCGCAGCAGCAGGCTTTGGCTGATAAATTGGTGGCCGAAAGCTTTGCCGACACAGTATTTTTTACCAATTCAGGCACAGAAAGCTGTGAGCTGGCGGTTAAAATGGCGCGTAAATACTGGTTTGAACAAGGCCAGAGTGAACGGGTTGAATTGATCACCTTTGAGGGCTCTTTTCACGGTCGCTCCTCGGCTGGAATCGCTGCGGCGGGATCAGAAAAGATGATCAAGGGCTTTGGCCCAATTTTACCGGGCTTTGTCCATCTGGACTGGTTTGATCTTGATCAGGTCAGCGCCGCAATTACCGATAAAACCGCAGGAATTATGGTCGAGCCGGTGCAGGGCGAGGGCGGTATTAGGCCGCTTGCCGACAGCGACCTCGCAGATCTCAGAGAGCTGTGCGATGCGCGCGGGGTCTTGCTGATCCTCGATGAGGTACAATGTGGTGTTGGCCGCACCGGCCGCTTGTTTGCCCATGAATGGGCTGGCATTGCGCCTGATATCCTGCTGGCGGCCAAGGGTATCGGCGGCGGCTTTCCGCTAGGCGCGGTTCTGGCCACTGAGAAAGCCGCTAGCGGTATGACCGCTGGAACCCACGGCTCAACATATGGCGGCAACCCTTTGGGCTGTGCCGTGGGATGTACCGTACTAGAGCATGTCGCAGCGCCGGAGTTTTTGGCCGAGGTTAACCGTAAGGCTAGCCTTTTTAATCAAAAACTGGCGGGGCTGGTTGCGGGCTATCCCGATGTGTTTGAAGATCTGCGCGGGGTGGGGCTGATGCTGGGTCTAAAATGCCGGGCTGCCAATGTTGATGTGGTCAAAGCAGGCTATGATATGCAGGTGATTACCGTGGCTGCGGCCGACAATGTCATTCGGCTCCTGCCGCCGCTGAATATCACTGATGCCGAGATTGACGAGGCCATATCCCGACTTGCCCGTGCCGCTGAACACCTGTCGGCCAGTGCCACCGCTCATTAACATAGCACGAGGCCTAGACAGAGCTTAAAGTCCGTAAATTTAGAATAAAAAGAGCCCCAAAGATGAGCCATTTTTTAGATATAAACACCACAGATCCTGCCGCCTTGCGGCAAATGATTGATCATGCGCAAACGATGAAATCTGCCCGCCTTGGGCAACCCAAAGGCAGCCCGGATGACCACCTTCCGCTGGCCGGTCATATGGTGGCGCTGATTTTTGAGAAACCCTCGACCCGCACCCGGGTGTCGTTTGATGTCGGGGTGCGTCAGATGGGGGGCGAGACGATGTTGCTGTCCGGCTCTGACATGCAGCTTGGGCATGGGGAGACAATCGCTGATACCGCACGGGTGCTGTCGCGCTATGTCGACCTAATAATGATACGCACATTTGAAGAGGCTACGCTGCTGGAAATGGCCGAACATGCCACGGTGCCAGTGATTAACGGGCTGACCAACCGGTCACACCCGTGCCAGATCATGGCTGATATTATGACGTTTGAGGAACACAACGGTCCGATCAAGGGCCGCAAAGTGGTCTGGTCAGGCGATGGAAATAATGTATTTTCCAGTTTTGCACAGGCGGCGGGACAATTTGGCTTTGACCTTACGTTCACGGGGCCTGAGCCGCTTGACCCCGAAGCCATTTTTCTGGATGAGGCCCGCGCCAAAGGCGTGACGGTCGCGATCGAACGCGACCCGGTCAAAGCCATAGCCGGAGCCGATCTGGTAGTGACTGACACATGGGTTAGTATGCATGATCCGCAATCGGCCCGCGAACGCCGCCACAACCAGCTGCGCGGCTATCAGGTTAATGCCGACTTGATGCGCCATGCCAAACCCGATGCATTATTTATGCATTGCCTGCCGGCCCACCGCGATGACGAGGCCACCTCAGAGGTGATGGATGGCCCGCATTCGGTGATTTTTGATGAGGCTGAAAACCGGCTGCATGCGCAAAAAGCCATCATGCGCTGGTGTTTGGGTCGCTAGGGATTGCGCAGGGGCCTATTGGGTGTCTTTTGTTGATGACATTCGCGGCCCACGATGCCTTTGCTCAGATCTTATAGTCCGGTTTTGGGCCGCTTGACCCGCAGCGTTGGATCGGCCTTAGTGGGGTCTTCCGGCCAGGGGTGTTTGGGGTAGCGTCCACGCATGTCTTTGCGCACATCTAAATATGAACTGGCCCAAAACCCCGGTATGTCCATTGTGGTTTGCAATGGGCGACCGGCTGGCGAAAGCAGCGTCACCCGCAGAGGTGTCTTGCCCACCATTGGATGGCGGGTCTGTCCAAACATCTCTTGCAGCCTCAGCGCGATTTCAGGATGTTCACCGCCATAGTCTATGGCGATCTGGCGCCCCAAAGGGGTTTCGAAATGCGCGGAGACATCCCGATCAAGTGCCGACATCTGGGCCCAGGTGAGCCGCGCCCGCAATGCGGGTAGCAGATCAAAGCGCTTCCAGTCATCGGCTGTTTTTATGCCCTGTAGGTGCGGCAGCAGCCAGGTTTCCAAACTGTCCATAAGTGCGGTCTCGGTCATCTCGGGCAAGTCTTTTTCCCCCAGAGCGACGCGGGCGGCGAATCTTCGCGCGGCGGGAGACAGTGAAAGGCCGAGGTCTCGCACCCCATCCAGCATGGCGTGCGCTATCGCGTCCTCTGGGACGTCCTTCCAAATGCGGTCATCAAGCATTGCTGCGCCAAGCATTTCCTGCTGGCGGGCGATCACCCGCCGGTCGCGCTTGGACCAGTCACATCGGTTTACCCAAGTGATCTGGCTTGCAAACAACCCGCGCATCTCGCGGTTGCTCAGGGCTGTGGCCTGCCGGATACGGGCTTCGCGCGGATCGCCGTCCAAATCGGTGGCAACAATCAGGCGCTGGCTGGCCAGCGGGTCATGGTCGTTAAGGACGGCGCCCTTGCCACCTGACAGGATAAATCGCGCCGCATCGCCCGGGCGGCGGCAGCCGATCCGGTCTGGATAGGCCAGCGCCGCCATTTCCGGCAGGCTCATCGGGATTGTTTTAACGTCTTTCACTCTTCGCTCAAGCCGACGGGCTTCGTGTCGGATACGCTCAACAGCGCCTCGGTTTGCAGCATCGGCGCGAGTGGCAGAATAATGGCGCAGGTCGCGCAGTGCCTCCATCCTCAGGCTCAGATCCACAGGTGCGCTGCGGGCCAAGGGGTCGCGATCAGCCAGAAGTGCGGCCAGAAGTGCGCCTTGTGGGCCCGCCAATTCCAGCATATGCGCCAGTCTGGGATGCAGCGGCAGCGCTGCGATTTTTCGGCCGTGCGGGGTCATCTGGCCCGTGCCGTCCAATGCTCCAAGCAGCTGCAACAGTGACTGTGCCTCAGACAGGCTAGCGGCATTGGGCTGGGTTAAAAATGGCAATTTGGTGGCCGTTGTGCCCCAAAGCGCCAACTCAAGCGCCAGTGGAGCCAGGTCGGCTGCTTCAATCTCGGCGGGGGGATAGGCTTGCAAGCCGCCTTCTTCTCCGCGGGTCCAAAGCCGGTAGGCGGTGCCGTCGCTGACCCGTCCAGCACGTCCTGCGCGCTGGGTGGCTTCGGCGCGGGTGACCTTTTCTGTGACCAGTCGCGACATGCCCGAGCCTGCGTCAAATCTGGCGCGTCTGGCACGACCTCCATCTACCACGACGCGGATGTCTTCGATGGTTAGAGAGGTTTCAGCAATTGCGGTTGCGAGTACCACTTTGCGGAGATTATGATTGGGTTGAATGGCGGTTCGTTGATCAGAAAACGGCATTGCGCCATATAGTGGCCGGATGCTGTATGCCGGCCCCAATCTCGGTTTTAGCAACGTCTCAACGCGGCGGATTTCGCCCTCACCGGGCAGGAAGACCAATAAACCGCCCTCGGTTTCTGCAGCGGCCCTCACCACAAGGTCCGCAAGCGCGGCTTCATAGCGGATGGTTTTGGCAAGCGGTTTTTCGAGCCATTTAAATGCAACTGGAAAGCTGCGACCCTGTGATGTGATGACCGGCACATCTCCCATAAGTGCGGCAACGGGGGCTGCGTCAAGCGTGGCCGACATTACCAGCAACATCAAATCCTCGCGCAGAGCGCCGGCGATTTCGAGACAGAGCGCCAATCCCAGATCGGCGTTGAGTGAGCGCTCGTGAAACTCGTCAAAAATCACCGCATCTATTCCGGACAATTCGGGGTCCGATTGTATCATCCGCGTCAGGATACCTTCGGTCACCACCTCAATGCGGGTTTCGGGGCCGCTTTTGACCGCCGCGCGCATACGGTAGCCGACACGTTCCCCGGGAACCTCACCCAGTGTTTCGGCCATGCGTTCGGCGGCGGCGCGCGCCGCTAGGCGGCGTGGCTCAAGCATCAGGATCCGCCCTTTGCACAGATCGGCTTCCAGCAGCGCCAGAGGTACGCGGGTGGTTTTTCCAGCCCCCGGCGGGGCTTGAAGAACAGCGCGATTGCGGCGGCGCAGCGCGTCGATAAGCGCGGGCAGTGCGTCCTCGATTGGTAACAGAGCGTTCATAGAGCCGTTATCGCCGAAGAAAGCTGGCGCGTCCACGCAGGGTTTCTATCTTCAGAGATTGCACCTGATAGGCGCCATTGGGTGCGGGCATATAGGTCAGTTTAAAGGGAAAGCTGACCCCTTTGCGCATTTCGGCCTCAGAAAATCCTCCAATTCGCTTGTATAGTCCACGGCAGGTGATGCCTTTACGGTCGGATTTTGGGTCAGTTAGGGTGATATCGACAGCGCGCGCGCCATCGAACAGTTTCAAGTTCTGCTGGCAAAGTGTGTTTTTGGGGCGGTCGCGCAGCAATTCATAGGTTGCGGTCAGCGGGTCAATGCGGTTTCTCTGACCTCTTGGCGTTAACCAATGAGGCTTGCGTGCTTTGCTCTGCGTGACCTTTGCAAGCCCGTTCACATAGGTTATGGTTTTATCGGTCTGGCGTTTTCCGGTATCGGATTTTTCACTGTAATAATCCGGACGGTAGTGGCCGTTATGGGATCGTCCAAGTGCGGTGGCCTCGAACCTGTAGCGCAACAATTTTGCCGCAAGCCCAGTGGTGCGCAGTAGGATGCGGGCGGCATAGTCGCTGCCTTTGGTCTGGGTGACCAAGCTCAGGCGTCCCGCTTGGAGACCCTTTATATATACATCGAATTCCTCTGATGTGTTGTTTGCGAAGGTGCCGCTTGCCCAGCTGCACAAAGCCAGCAGAACGGCCATCCGGTTTAATCTCATAAAGTACCCTTTGCGTCGCAGGTCCACTGCGATATGAAGATTGTTAGTCATCACAAATCAAGGCTGAGCAGATTTTGTCGTACCCCTGATTGCTAATAAACGAAAGAATTCTGGAGCAATGATATGAATATCGAAAAACTGATGCAAGGTGTGTCCGCAGGTGATCGGCGTGCTTTGGCTCAGGCAATCACTTTGGTCGAGAGCAGCCGGCCAGATCATCGGGTGATGTCAAGGGATTTGCTCGACGGATTGCGACCACTGCAGCGCCAGGCGCTGCGCATTGGCTTGTCGGGCACACCCGGGGTTGGAAAATCCACCTTCATTGAGGCATTTGGCTGCATGCTGACCGCTGCGGGTTTGCGGGTTGCCGTGTTGGCGGTCGATCCCAGTTCGACCCGATCCGGGGGGTCAATTTTGGGCGATAAGACCCGCATGGATTTGTTGTCGCGTGATCCGAATGCGTTTATCCGGCCCTCGCCCAGCCAGACCCATCTTGGCGGCGTTGCGCGACGGACCCGCGAGGCGGTCGGCCTGTGTGAGGCGGCAGGGTTTGACATTGTGCTGATCGAAACTGTTGGCGTCGGGCAATCGGAAACCGTGGTGGCGCAAATTTCGGATTTGTTTGTCTTGCTTCTGGCGCCGGCCGGTGGGGACGAGTTGCAAGGTGTGAAGCGCGGTATTATGGAAATTGCTGATCTGGTGCTGATCAACAAGGCTGATGGCGATCTGGTTGCGTCTGCGACGCGGGCCTGCGCCGATTACGCCGGCGCTTTGCGTCTGATGCGCAAACGCGAACAAGATCCCGAAGGGTTTCCCAAGGCAATGCTCGTGTCGGCCTTGACCCAAGACGGGCTTGCAGCGGCTTGGGACGAGATGACAGCGCTGAGTGATTGGCGCCGCAAGGCGGGGCATTTTGCACATCACCGCGCGGCTCAGGCGCGCTATTGGTTTGAACAAGAGGTTCGTCAGGGATTACTTGAGGGATTGCAAAACAACGAGGTGCGCGCTGCGATGGTGCAGGCGGGCTCTGCCGTGGAACGGGGCGATCTTACGCCCGAAAGCGCCGCGCAAGGGATTCTCAAAACGCTTTTGGATCGTGTTGATGCGCAGGATTAACGGTTGGGATGGCGCCGGAAATCCGTCCCAGTTTTGTGTCACTGTGGACAGGTGTCTGCGCGTCCACTTCAGAAGGCACTGTCAGATCGGGACTGTGGGTTGTTGATTCGGGCCTTTGCTTTTGGTTCTGTTTATAGACCCTTTTATAGATCCTCAAATTATTGTCGCGCGCATTGATCGCCCAAGGGCACAGGTATCCCGCAGTGAACGGATGTGCTATCCAGTGATAATGTGACCCATGCGGAACTTATCTCGGTAAAGCTGTGCAGAAACGCTTGACGCCCATCGCCTAAGGCAATAAACGACGGCTTCTAAGCTTGGCGCCTACGCGGTGTGGTCCGTGTATGATAAAGCGCAAGGCGACAGGAATTAAGTGAGGAACTCGATATGGCGCGCCGTTGTGAATTGACCGGAAAAGGCCCAATGACTGGCAACAATGTCAGCCACGCAAAAAATAGAACCCGTCGGCGGTTTTTGCCCAACCTGAACGATGTGACTTTGCAGTCTGAAATCCTGAAACGTGGTGTGAAATTACGCATTTGTGCTGCGGCTCTGCGGACGGTCGATCACCGGGGTGGTTTGGACATGTTCATGGCCAAAGCAAAAGATACGGAGCTGTCCGATACGGCTCTGAAAATCAAAAAAGAAATCGCCAAGGCGCAGGCCGAACTGGCCTGAGGTCTTTGATCTAGTATTGAAAGTTGCGAGATCCGTCCATTAGGTCGGGTCTTTTTCTTTGAGATTGACTTGTAGTTTCTTATCGAGCGGTTTTTACTGCGGGCATGCGCGACCAGTCTAGAATAATCTCTACCCTAATTATGGTTCTGGCCATTGCGGTCTCCGGCGTTGGTTTGGCGCAGGTGCGCGCAATGGCGCCTGCGGTAGGCGAGGCAGTTTTATGTGTCGCAAACGGACCTGTTACGATCTATATTGATGCCAGCGGCCAGCCGACGTCGCCACCTGAGCACTGCGTGGAATGCGCGCTAGCATTGACTGCTGTGCTTCCACAGGTCACGGCGCAGTTGCACCACCACTATCATGGTTACCGCGCATTCAGAACTGACAGCGGGCAACCCCATTCTGCGCGCGATGTGATGGTGCCTCTGGCGCGCGGACCACCGGTCGCTTGAGCGTGTTCTGAGTTCTAATTCCAATAATTATCTTCTACAGGAGAGACATGATGTCCTTCAAAACTCTTTGCTTGGCAACCGCCCTGACTGTTTGCTTTAACCTTCCTGCATCTGCGGGTGCGATTATGGTGCAAGACCCCTACGCCCGCGCGTCGGGAAAGTCTGCCACCAGCGGTGCGGCGTTTATGGTGTTGATGAACCATGGTGCGGCCGATGACCGTTTGGTGGGGGTGACGTCCGACGCGGCCAAGAAGGTCGAGTTGCACACGCATTCCGAAGATGCCAACGGTGTGATGAAAATGCGCCATCTGGTCGAGGGCGCTGTGATCCCGGCAGGCGGGATGCACGCGTTGGAACGTGGTGGCGATCACGTGATGTTTATGGGACTTTCTGCCCCCATGACGCAGGGTGATGAGATTTCGGTGACGCTGATGTTCGAAAATGCTGGCGCAGTTTCGATAACTGTGCCTGTCGATTTGAAGCGGGCCCCGAAAAAGCACAAAATGAAGCATTAAAATACCTAGGTTTGGCGCTCCCAGACATTCTTGGGAGCGCGCAATTTTCGCTGGCCGCGCTCAGGTATCATCTGCGCTCTAAAAAGTGAATTTGAACCCGAAATGGCCACCCTGACTGGCGCCAAAGCTAAGCCTTTCACCAATTAGGCTGGTGCCTTTTGTCCAAAAAATTTGGGCGATCATAGAGATATTTTTTGTGACCTCGCGCTGGAGACGGGCCTCTGCGAAACTGCCGCTTTGGGTGTTTTGTGTGAATTTTCCAGATATTTTGACGTTGTTGAAGGTCTGTTTCAATCCCAACGTGATATCTGTGCCCTGGTTCATACCGATGATATTGCGTTCAACGCCAAGGCTCCAGCGCCCCTTTGGTCCAAGCGTAAACGGCAGTTCACCTGCCATCGAAACCCCGCTTTTGTTCAGAAAAGTGGAAAACTCAGGCCAGTATAATACAGTGTTTGGGCTTCGGGTCATCACTGCAAGGCGCCCCACAATGGGCGCGATATCAACAACCTCTTGACTATAGTGCCGCAGGGACCTGAGGCTGCTCCAATACCCGTTGGACAGCAAAAGCGCGGCCCATTGGTATTTTCTGATTTTGTCGACCGAGGTGGTTATTCCCTGTGCTGTCAGTTGCGCTACATAATTGGATGGATCGCCGCCAATATTGGCATCAAGCATAAAATATCCCGGGGCAAAAGTTTTGTTAATGATATAATTTAATCCCCGGCTTGGGCTGACTTCACCGTCCATCATAGCCTCAAAATCCTGTTGCGCCAAAAAGCTATTGAGATTGATGCCTGCTGCGTGCCCCAGCGCCTGTGCTTTGGGGCCACTAAAGGCCTCTGGGGTAGCGCCAGTGCTATTGATGCCGACACCCCGATAAGCAAAGTCAAACGGATGCTTTGCCCCAAAGGCCATGCGCAGCAAGTTCTGGAGATAGGCGTCGTTTTGGGTTGGGCCAAGACCGTTGTTGTTTGGCGAGCGGCCGATCATAATCCCGCTTGTCCCGAACCTGTGTCCCATTTCGGCATGGGCGTATTCATGCAACACATAGGCATTGGCGTATTGCAGGCGAAAACTGGTTAAGACCTGTGCAAACAGCGCCAGCCTGCGCAGTGTTGGTGTGCTATTTCGTGTCGTACAGGCCGTCAGTTTGCGGGTTATTTCTGTCAACGACGTGATGTTTTCACCGTGGTGCGCCGAGACGAAACTTTGCCCTTTATTGTCAAAATTCAGCATGGCGGGGGAAAACGTTAGCGATACGCTTGGGGCGCTGCAATGGCCCTGTGCGTTGAGTGCCGAGGCCAGACCAAACCAGATTGTAATGAATAGCCAAAAATGTCTCAAAATAAACTCCAGATTAAATGAAATTATTTTATTGCTCACTGCAGCAGGCTAAAAAATTGTTTTAAAATATCTGTTTAACGTGGGCTCAAAAGCCGAGCCAAGGCCTCCTATAGTAAGCGATTGCCAGAGCGTAAAATTCTCGTCTGGCAAGATAGTCTTGGCCGTCCCAAGGGGAAAGACTTATAATTATCCGTCCATTTTCAATGCCGAAATAAAGGCTTCCTGAGGGATGTCGACCTTGCCGAACTGCCGCATCTTTTTCTTACCGGCTTTTTGTTTTTCCAACAATTTTTTCTTACGACTGACATCTCCGCCATAGCATTTGGCAGTGACGTCTTTGCGCATGGCCGACAGCGTTTCGCGGGCAATCACTTTACCACCAATCGCCGCTTGGATCGGAATTTTGAACATATGGCGTGGAATGAGATCTTTGAGTTTTTCTACCATGGCCCGGCCCCGGGTTTCGGCCCGATCGCGATGTACCATGGTCGACAGCGCATCTACCGCCTCATCATTGACCAGCACAGACATTTTTACCAGATTGTCTTGCCGGTACTCTGTCATTTGATAATCAAACGAGGCATAGCCTTTGGTGACCGACTTCAAGCGGTCGTAGAAATCAAAGACCACTTCGTTGAGTGGCAAATCATATACCACCATGGCTCGGCTGCCTGCATAAGTCAGGTCTAATTGAATGCCGCGTCGATCCTGACACAGTTTCAAAACATCACCGAGATATTCGTCAGGTACCAGAATTGTGGCCTTGATGCGCGGCTCTTCGAGATGGTCCACATGGGTCAGGTCGGGCATATCGGCCGGATTATGTAGTGGAATCATCGTCCCGTCGCGCAGGAAAACATGATAAATTACCGAGGGTGCAGTGGTTATCAGCTCAATATTATATTCTCTTTCGATGCGATCACGGATCACCTCAAGGTGTAACAATCCCAAAAACCCGCAGCGAAACCCAAACCCAAGTGCCGCAGACGTCTCCATCTCAGAGCTAAAAGATGCATCATTCAACGACAGTTTGTCTATGGCTTCCCGCAGGTCTTCAAACTCGGAATTATCCACTGGGAACAGCCCGCAGAACACCACTGGCTGACTTGGTTTGAACCCTGGCAGCGCCTGATCGGTGCCCTTTTTTTCATGGGTGATTGTGTCGCCAACGCTTGTATCGCGTACCTGTTTGATTGAGGCGGTCAGAAAGCCAATCTCGCCAGGACCTAATTCGTCGATCATTTGCATCTCGGGGCGGAATACACCGATCCTGTCGACGTGATGCACTGAACCGTTGGACAGCATTTTGATCCGTTCGCCCTTTTTGAGCACTCCGTCCATGATCCGAACCAAGACAATGACGCCGAGATAGGCGTCATACCAACTGTCCACCAGCATCGCCTTGAGCGGGGCATCGCGCGTTCCTTTTGGCGCAGGCAGTTCTTTGACGATGGCTTCTAATGTTTCTTTGATGCCAACGCCGGTTTTGGCGCTGACCTGAATGGCCCCTGACGCATCGATACCAATCACATCTTCGATTTGTTCGGCGACGCGATCACAATCGCTGGCTGGCAGGTCAATTTTGTTCAGGATTGGCACGATGTCATGATCGGCCTCGATCGCCTGATAGACATTGGCAAGCGTTTGCGCCTCGACACCCTGCGAACTGTCGACGACCAAAAGTGAGCCTTCGACTGCACGCATTGAGCGCGAGACCTCATAGGCGAAATCCACATGGCCAGGGGTATCGATAAGATTGAGAACATAGTCTTTGCCGTCCTCGGCGGTGTAATCGATCCGCACGGTATTGGCTTTGATGGTGATACCGCGCTCGCGCTCGATATCCATCGCATCCAGCAGCTGCTCTTTCATATCCCGGTCTTGCACGGTGCCGGTGGATTGGATCAACCGGTCGGCCAAGGTGGATTTTCCATGGTCGATGTGGGCGACGATCGAGAAATTTCGGATTTTTGAAAGCTGTGTCATGATAGGGATATGATTTGGTTTTCGGGATTGGTCAAGGCTCGAAGATCACGCGATCTTATTTGCTGTGAAATCGAACTGGGGTTTGCGTGAAATTCATGCGATCAAGGTGGGGCATGTCTATCTCATCGCAGAAAAATTCTGCAATGATCCGCTGCAGCTCTTAGGTGAATGACATCGTCAGAAATGCCCTGACAGACGCTTCAAACTCGCGGGGCGCCTCTGCGTGCAGCCAGTGCCCGGTATTGGGGATTTTGGCGAACTTGGCGTTGGGAAATAACCGCTTAATGTTCGCGCGGGTGGTCTGGGTAACATAGTTCGATTCCGCACCCGATAGAAATAATGTCTGGTTGGAAAATATTGTATCAAATTCCGGAAATCCTAAAATTGCTGGCATGTCACGCTCGAGCGCATCAAGGTTAAGGCGCCATCTGCCGCTTGCAAAATCCAGCGACTGGGCGAAAAAGCTTTGCAAGGTCGGATCGTCGATATGTTGGGCCAATTGTGCTGTGACGTCCGACCGTTTTTTGACCTGTGATAAATCCACAGCGCGCATGGTCTTGATGTGTTGGCTTTGGTCGTGCTCATAGGCAACAGGGGCGATATCTGCGACGATCAAGCGACCCACCAATTCTGGGCGGGTCAGCGCCAGTGTCATCGCCGCTTTACCGCCCATTGAATGACCAAGCACATCCATGGGCGTGCCGTGGCTGGTGATCACTTCGGCCAGATCGCTGGCCATATCTGTGTACCTATGGCGGTCGCTCCAGGGGCTTTGGCCGTGGTTGCGCAGGTCGACCGCAACCACCTGCCGCATGTCAGACAGACGCTTTGCGATCACGCCCCAGTTGCGTGCAGAGCCAAATAAACCATGCACGATTAACAGCGGCTTGTTGTCTGCCGACCCATGGATAACCTTATGCAGCATGGCGGCTCCGGATTCTGCGGATCGGCTGTCTTCTAGAGGTTTGGATAAATTGGAAAGCGGGCGCACAAGGCCTTGACGTCCGCCTTGACTTTATTTTCCACCGCGGCGTTACCATCTTCGCCATTTGCGGCCAAACCGTCCACAACCTCGATAATCCAGTCGGCAATCTGACGAAATTCCTTCTCGCCAAAGCCCCGGGTGGTGCCGGCGGGAGATCCCAAACGGATGCCACTGGTGACCATTGGTTTTTCGGGATCAAACGGCACGCCGTTTTTGTTGCAGGTGATATGCGCGCGCTGCAGCGCTTTTTCTGTAGCGTTGCCCTTTACGCTTTTGGGCCTTAGGTCAACCAGAACAACATGCGTATCGGTGCCGTGGGTCACAGTGTCGAGCCCGCCTTTGATCAATTGATCGCTCAGGGCTTGGGCGTTTGTGATCACGTCGCTGATGTACGTTTTGAACTCTGGTCGCTGCGCCTCGCCAAACGCAACGGCTTTGGCGGCAATCACATGCATTAGTGGCCCGCCTTGAATGCCGGGAAAGATCGCACTGTTGAACTTTTTGGCCAGCGCCGCGTCGTTGGTCAGAATCATCCCGCCGCGGGGGCCGCGGAGCGTTTTATGAGTGGTGGTGGTAGCGACATGCGCATGGGGGAATGGGCTTGGGTGGGCACCGGCCGCGACCAGACCGGCGAAATGGGCCATATCAACATGCAAATAGGCGCCTACACTGTCAGCTATTTCGCGCATTTTGGCAAAATCAATTTGACGTGGCACGGCTGAGCCCCCGGCAATAAGCAACTTCGGTTGATGCTCTTTTGCCAGTGCTGCGACTTCGTCATAATCAATCATGTTGTCTTCGCGGCGCACCCCGTACTGCACTGCATTGAACCATTTGCCCGATTGGTTCGGGGCCGCACCATGGGTCAGGTGCCCACCAGCATCAAGGCTCATCCCGAGAATGGTGTCGCCAGGCTGCAGCAGTGCGGTAAACACGCCCTGATTGGCTTGACTGCCCGAATTGGGCTGCACGTTGGCAAATTCGCATTCAAACAGTTGACAGGCGCGTTCAATCGCCAGCGTTTCGGCCACATCGACGAATTGGCATCCGCCATAATAGCGCCGGCCGACATAGCCTTCGGCGTATTTGTTGGTCATCACACAGCCTTGGGCCTCCATGACGGCGACTGAGGCGATATTTTCGGAGGCGATCAATTCAATTTCTTCGCGCTGACGTCCCAGCTCACCGGTGACCGAGCCGAAGACATCGGGGTCACTGTCCTGCAGTGATTGGGTGAAAAATCCGGGCGCGTGAGAGGCGGTTTCCATGGCTGTTGTCTCCTACTATTGCGAGTCTAGGCATTTCTGGACCTGAGTTAGGTGACTTTGGCGTAAAGGAAAGGCAGGGCTGTGAAAACATCTGAATGCGACCCTGTGCTGAATAGGCGCGGCAACACTGGTAATTTTCTAACGGCTGTGCTTGAGTTATTTTGCCGAGACATGCAGATAGGGATCGCTGGCACATGGATTTGAAGATTGCCTTTTCGGCAAGCGAGGCCGAGGCCGCACAGCGCGCGCGGGCCGCACTCACCGAGCTGCATGGCGACTGCGATGAGGCGGCAGCAGACGTGATTGTTGCCCTCGGTGGTGATGGATTCATGTTGCAGACCTTGCAGCGCACACAAGCGCTGGGGCTTGCCGTTTATGGTATGAATCGAGGAACAATTGGGTTTTTGATGAATGAATTTTCGGTCGAGACGCTGCCCCAGCGTCTGGCGCTGGCGGAACAGACCGTAATCAATCCCTTGGCGATGCAAGCCACAGACGTGACCGGGAAAACGCATTTTTCGCTGGCAATCAACGAAGTATCGCTGCTTCGTGCGGGCCCGCAAGCGGCCAAATTGCGTATCTCCGTTGACGGGCGGGCAAGGCTTGACGAGTTGGTGTGCGATGGTGCGCTGCTGGCCACACCGGCGGGCTCAACGGCCTATAATTATTCTGCACATGGTCCAATCTTGCCAATTGGGTCCGATGTCTTGGCGCTCACCGCGATGGCAGCCTATCGCCCCCGTCGCTGGCGCGGTGCTTTATTACCAAAATGTGCAAGAGTTGGATTTGATGTTTTGGAACCTGAACGCCGCCCGGTGATGGCTTATGCCGATTCCCTGGCGGTTGAAAATGTGGTGTCGGTGCAAATTTCCTCGGATACGCAGGTTAGCCATAAAATACTGTTTGACCCCGGTCATGGTTTGGAAGAGCGTTTGCTGCGTGAGCAGTTCGTCTAGTGTTCGCAATAAAGGCAAGCTGCTATTGCAATTAGATTTTATCGGATCAAGAGCGCTGCTCCCAAAGACTTTCGCACAGGCGCCCCAAACGGGCCTCAATGGCAATCATCGCGTCAACGATTAGATCTTCGCGCCAGCGCCGCCCTATCAGCTGCACGTTGATCGGCTGAGCACCCTGTGGCAGCGCGGCGAGATGCGTTGGCAGACATCCTGCGGGCAGGCCGGTGAAATTCATCGAAAAAGACCACAGCGCCGAGCCCAGTGCCTCCCTGACGCCTTCGGGGCCTTCGGCGTCGCGGTTGGGAGTGAAAAAAGGCTGCAGCATAAAAGGGCAGAGCACCAAGGGATATTCATTTAAAAACAATGCCCATTCTCGCGCGTAAAAGCTGCGCTTGGCCATCGCGTCGAGTAGGGAGCGGCCCTGAAAGGGCGGGAATTGGCGGAAATATTCTTCAAATATTGCGTTGATTGTCTCGGACCCATGGGTGCGAATGTCGGGACCAAGCAGTTCTGACACTTCGCCAAGTAAAGCGCGATACCCGCATTCGGCGGTTTCCTGCGCCAGTGGCGGGGTCATTTCCTCGATGTCATATCCGGCATCGCTGAGGGCATCGGCAGCCAGATCAATTGCCTTAGAGACCTCGGGGTGCAGGTCGAACCCAAAGCAGGCTTTGCTGACTGCCACGCGGACAGGCCCGTTGATCTCATCGCCTTTATAGGGCAGGGGCACGTGAAAGGGGTCGCGAATATCGGGTGCGATGAGAGCGGGCATAGACAGCTTTAGATCGGCCGCAGTGCGGGTTATCAGGCCCTGTACTGACATCGCCTGCGCCAGCATGCCGCGTTCGGCTTTTTGGCTGGGATTATAGGCAGGCACGCGTCCGAGGCCCGGTTTAACCGTCACGGCGCCCGTGGCTGCGGCGGGAAAGCGCAGAGAGCCGCCAATATCATTGCCATGGGCCAAAGCACCGCAGCCTGACATCACCGCCGATGCGGCGCCGCCTGAGGATCCACCTGGTGATACATGCCTTCCCCAAGGGTTGTGGGTCCGCCCGTGTAGCGGATTGTCGGTATCGGCGCGAAACGAAAATTCTGGCGTGTTGGTGCGCCCGATCACCACTGCGCCTGCTCTGGTGAGGTTGCGCACCAGCGGCGCGTCTTGGTGGGCAATATTGTCTTTTAGCGCCACCACCCCGTTCGAGGTGGCATGCCCGGCTTGATCCACGTTGATCTTAATTGTAACCGCCACCCCGTGCAGCGGACCGCAAGGCTGCCCCGCGCTGCGCTGCCGGTCCATGTCTGCGGCGCGCTCAATAGCGACGTCTCCAAGATCCTCCACCACGGCGTTGAGCTCTGGGTTGACCTGACGCATGCGGCTCACCGCGGCCACTGTTGCGGCTTCAGCGCTGATGTCGCCATTTTGCGTGGCGGCGGCGATCTCACAGGCGCTGTATTGCCAAAGGGGAGTGTCTGTCATTCGGGCCTCTCTTTGTTAGAACGCTAGCGGCCTGCGCGTCGCTTGCAAAGATAAATTTTTATCAATAATTGCCCCCACATCAGCGTTCGCTCCTAAGCGTCTGTCGGGGCGGGGTGAAAAAACAACATCACTGCCCGATTTTCGACGCCAAGACGTCCACGAATCGCGTAGGTTCGTTGCTATGTTATTTTCATTGCCCGATCACCCGACACTTTATGCCGCATTATTGCAGCGCAGTCACGATTATGAGGGACGGGCCTATGTCGGGGTGACCTCGACAGGAATTTTTTGTCGCTTAACGTGCGGGGCTCGCAAACCAAAACCCGAAAATTGCAGGTTTTATGGTTGTGTGGCTGATTGCCTTGCCGCAGGGTTTCGGGCCTGCATGCGCTGTCGCCCATTGGGTCGCCTTGATCAGACAGACCCCGCAATTACACGCTTGCTTGCACAGCTTGAGGTTCAGCCGATGCGCCGCTGGACTGAAGCAGACCTTGTTCAATTGGGGCTTGATCCGTCAACTGTGCGGCGCGGATTTAAACGCCATTTTGGCGCAACATTTTTGCAACTTGCGCGCCAAAGGCGGGTGCAGATGGGGCTGCGTGCGCTGAGCACCGGCGACAAGGTGATTGACGCGCAATTGACCGCAGGTTTTTCATCGCCCTCGGCATTCCGGTTGGCGTTTGCCCAATTGATGGGGCAAGCGCCGGGATCGTTGAAGCGGGATGCCGTGCTTAAAGCCGGTTGCATAGACACCCCGCTTGGTCCGATGCTTGCGGTGGCGGATGCAAAAGTGTTGCATTTACTTGAGTTTATTGACCGTCGGGCTCTGCGCGGTGAATTGGCACGGCTGCGATCTCGCACCGGGGCTGAGGTGGGCATGGGACACTCTGAGCCTATGGCGCAGGTTAAAGCGGAACTTGTCGAGTATTTCGATGGCAAACGGGCGCAGTTTGAGGTGGCTTTGGCAGAGCATGGCAGCAGTTTCGAACGTGCGGTTTGGGCGGATTTGCGCGCTATTCCGGCCGGGCAGACCCGAAGCTATGGCGCGATTGCCGCGGCGATGGGGCGACCGGGTGCGGCGCGTGCAGTGGCGCGGGCCAACGGCGCAAACCAGTTGGCGCTGGTGATTCCTTGTCACCGGGTGATTGGGTCGGATGGGGCACTTACTGGCTATGGTGGCGGGCTGTGGCGCAAGCAACGTTTGCTGGAAATGGAACGAAAATACCTTTGACAGGAACTATTGGTTGAAACAGGGGAGCCCAGACCATGAATCAATCTGAAAAGTCCATTTTATTTGCCCAAATGCACAGGAAAGGTCAGCCGCTTTTGTTGTATAATATTTGGGATGCAGGCAGCGCTTTGGCAGTGGTCTCGACTGAGAAAAAGACGGGTGCAACAGCCCTTGCAACCAGCAGTTGGGCAGTTGCCGCTGCCCACGGCTTTGAAGACGGGCAGCTAATGCCGCGCGATTTTATGCTGGCGATAACGCAGCGCATTGCCGCTTGTGTCACCGTGCCGGTAACAGCTGATTTTGAAGGCGGTTATGCGGTGTCCCCCCTGGATATTGAGGGGTCTACTGCAGCTTTGTTGGCGACGGGTATTGCCGGGCTGAATTTTGAGGATCAAGTGGTTGGTGGCGCTGGGCTTTACAGTATATCAACACAGGTGCCGCGGATTGCTGCAGTACGCGCGGCTTGTCTCCGGGCATCGGTTCCGACGTTTATCAACGCAAGGACAGACCTGTTTTTGCAGCAAGTCGACAATGGGCAACATGCGGGCCTTATCGAGCAGGCAATTGCCCGTGCGCGGGCTTATCAAGACGCCGGTGCTGATGATGTGCTTAGCTTGTTCCCGAGGCCTTAAAACGGGCCAGTGCGAAAAAATGGGCCAGTACGAAAAAACGGGCCAGTACGAAAAAACGGGCCAGTACGAAAAAACGGACCAGCACGAAGAACGGGCCAGCGCGAAAATGGCCCCGAATGATTATCAGCGAGATGCCACTGACGCGTCCACAATGGCAACGGTCAGGCAATGGCCCGTTGCGCCAGATTTGGCTGGGCTTTTGGGCTATTTTGCATAGCCCAGAGATTGCAGTGCCTGCTTGATCTCATCCAAAATCGCGGGATCATCTATGGTTGCGGGCATTTTAAACGTTTCACAATCGGCGATTTTAACCATTGTGCCACGTAGAATTTTGCCTGAACGGGTTTTGGGCAATCGGTCAACCACGACGGCCAGTTTAAACGCAGCCACCGGGCCGATAGTGTCACGCACAATTTTGATGCATTCTCCGGTAATCTCTTTATGTGGGCGATTCACACCTTTGGTCAGGCAGACAAATCCGAGCGGCAACTGGCCTTTCAATTCGTCGGTCACTCCAATAACCGCGCATTCCGCCACATCAGGGTGGTTGGCCAGCACTTCTTCCATCGCGCCGGTCGACAAGCGGTGGCCGGCAACATTGATCACGTCGTCGGTCCGCGCCATGATATAGACATAACCATCTTCGTCGATCATGCCGGCGTCACCGGTTTCGTAATAGCCGGGGAACGTGGTCAGATAGGATTTGCGGTACCGTGCCTCGGCGTTCCACAGGTTTGGCAAGGTGCCCGGGGGCAGTGGCAGTTTGATTGCAATAGCGCCAAGATCACCGGCGGGCAACGGATTGCCGCCCTCGTCCAGAACCTGCACGTCATAGCCCGGCATCGGCACCGAAGACGATCCCATTTTAATCGGCAGCGCCTCAATCCCGATCGGGTTACCGGCAATCGTCCATCCGGTTTCGGTCTGCCACCAATGGTCAATCACCGGTACGCCCAACAGATTTTGCGCCCAATGAATGGTATCTGGGTCGGCACGCTCTCCGGCAAGATACAACGCTTTAAGGCATGATAGATCGTATTTGGCCCTAAATTCCCCTTCGGGATCTTCGCGTTTGATGGCACGAAATGCTGTCGGAGCCGTGAAAAAACAGCGTACGTTATGCTCGGAAATCACCCGCCAGAAAGTGCCGGCATCTGGCGTGCCGACGGGCTTGCCCTCGAACACAATCGTGGTATTGCCATGGATCAACGGCGCATAGCAGATATAGGAATGCCCAACCACCCAGCCAACATCCGACGCGGCCCAGAACACATCGCCGGGATCCACGTTATAGATGTTCTTCATTGTCCATTGCAAAGCCACCAGATGTCCAGCAGTGGAGCGGATCACGCCCTTTGGAGCGCCGGTCGTCCCAGAGGTGTATAGAATATACGCAGGATGATTGCCTTCCACGGGCAGGCATTCGGCCGGCGTGACGCCGTCTTGGACTGCATGCCAATCAAAGTCACGGCCGGGGATCAATTCGGCGGGCTGCTGATCGCGTTGTAGGATAATCACGGTTTCAGGCTTGTGGCCGGCCAACTCAATGGCGGCGTCGATCAGCGGTTTATAGGCGATAATGCGGGTGGGTTCTATCCCGCAGGAACCGGCAAGTATGGCCTTGGGTTGGGCGTCATCTAGCCGCACGGCCAATTCATGGGCAGCAAACCCGCCAAAGACGACTGAATGGATAGCCCCGATACGCGCGCAGGCCAGCATCGCCACCAAGGCTTCGGGCACCATGGGCATATAAATCACAACTCGGTCGCCCTTTGAAATACCTTTGGCCAGCATCGCCCCGGCAAGGCTTGCAGTTTGCGTTTTCAACTCAGCATATGTCGTGGTGGTTTTGACCCCGGTGATCGGGCTGTCATAGATGATCGCCGTCTGTTCGCCATTACCGGCCTCAACATGGCGGTCCACTGCATTATAGCAGGTATTTACCATACCATCCGTGTACCACTCATACAGCGGCGCATTGCTGTCATCTAGGGCTTTGTTTGGCGCTTTGTACCAATCGATGGCCGTCGCCGCTTGCATCCAAAATGCTTCGGGGTCTTTTTGCCAACTGTTGTAAATTTCCGAATATCCCATGGATGTCTCTTTCTTTTCGCCAAATCGTAATGCGCGGCAGGGTGACGCTGTTTATCGCTATGCGCAAGGATATTTTAGACGCGCTGTTTACGGGTGCTGCGGCTTTCTGCGTCGGTGGCGTGTGTCTGCGGCGGGGTTGCAATGCCTTGATCGCTTATTGCAACGCCATCAAATCCCAAGTCACAGGTGTCGATTGCGATGTTCAGACGGTGGCCACACAAAGCGGCCTAACCATAGTGGGTGACAGGGGTTCCGGCAATGGCTGCCATATTCAATAATCCGCGTGCGGTGATTGAGGGCGTCACGATATGGGCTTTATTGCCAAGCCCCATCAAAATAGGGCCGACTTCGAGACCGTCAGCTTTGGATTTTAGAATATTGCGCACGCCCGAGGCCGCATCGGCATTGGCAAAGATCAGAACATTCGCGGCACCTTGCATCTTGTTGCCGGGGAAAATGCGCGCGCGCAGTTCCGGATCAAGCGCCGAATCAATGTTCATTTCTCCCTCGTAGGTGAAATCCAGTTCCATAGCGTCCAACAGGGCAATCGCGGCCCGCAGACGGTCGCCGGTATCGCTTTGCAGGTTCCCAAATTGCGAATGGGCGCACATTGCAATGTTGGGGGTCAATCCAAAACGCCGGACATGTCGGGCCGCGCCAATGACCGTCTCGGCGATTTGCGCGGGCGACGGGTCGGATCGAATGTGGGTGTCGCCGATAAACAGAGGCCCGTCTTCCAGAATAACCAGCGACAGGGCGCCGTGGGGTTGTTGGTGTCTTTGTCCCAGAACCTGATTGATATAATTTAGGTGCCATCTGTACTGGCCGAATGTTCCGCAAATTAAACTGTCGGCTTCCTGCCGATGTACCATAACGGCGGCGATCGCGGTGTTATTGGTGCGCATGATTGCCTTCGCGAGATCTGGTGTAACGCCGTCGCGTGCCATGATCTGATGATAAGTGCCCCAATAATCCCGGTAACGGGGGTCATTCTGTGGATTGACGATACTAAAGTCGCGGTCTGGTCTGATATCAAGTCCGATCCGCTCGCATCGATGTAAAATAACCTCTGGTCGGCCGATAAGGATGGGGTGTTCGGTGGTTTCTTCCAAAACTGCCTGTGCGGCGCGCAGAACTCGTTCATCTTCGCCTTCGGCAAAGACGATTTTGCGCGGCGCCAGACGCGCAGATTCGAACACGGGGCGCATCAAAAGTGCCGATTTGAAGACCGAGGCGTCAAGTTCAGCTTTATAAGCTTCAATATTATCCAACACACGCGTCGCAACCCCGGTTTCCATAGCGGCGCTGGCAACGGCGCTGGCAATGACGCCGGACAGGCGCGGATCAAAGGGTTTTGGGATCAGGTAATCGGGACCAAATGTCATTTGTTCGCCCTGATAGGCTGCTGCGGCCTCGGCGCTGGTGCTGGCGCGCGCCAACTCTGCGATTGCATCAACGCAGGCAATCTGCATGGCATCGTTGATCTGTGTCGCACCGACATCAAGCGCGCCGCGAAAAATGAACGGAAAGCACAGCACATTATTCACCTGATTGGGAACGTCGCTGCGACCGGTGGCAATGATTGCATCTGGGGCGACCGCGCGTGCGGCATCGGGCTGAATCTCGGGCGTCGGGTTTGCCAGGGCAAAAATGATCGGCCGCGCTGCCATTTTCGCCACCATTTCAGGGGTCAGCACGTTTGGTCCCGACAGGCCTAGAAACAGATCGGCGTCATTTATGACCTGATCGAGGCTGCGTTGGTCACTGTTTTGAGCAAAAGCTGTTTTTTGCGGGTTCATATCCACGCTGCGGCCCTGATAGACCAAACCATGGATGTCACAGAGCCAAATATTTTCCCGCTTTACCCCCAGTTTAAGCAACATGTTTAAACAGGCAATCCCTGCGGCACCGCCCCCGGTTGAGACAATCTTAACCTCTGAAAATGACTTTTGCGCCACCCTCAGCGCATTGGTCGCCGCCGCCCCAACGACGATGGCTGTGCCGTGTTGATCATCATGAAACACTGGAATGTTCATCCGCTCGCGGCAAATTTTTTCGACGATAAAACAATCTGGCGCTTTAATATCTTCCAGATTGATCGCACCGAATGTCGGTTGCAGCGCGCAGACGATATCAGCCAGTTTTTCGGGGTCTGTTTCATCCAGTTCGATATCAAAGCAATCGATATTGGCAAATTTTTTAAACAGAACCGCCTTGCCTTCCATCACCGGCTTTGAGGCCAACGCTCCTATATTGCCCAACCCAAGAACGGCGGACCCGTTCGTCACCACTGCAACCAGATTGCCCCGAGCCGTGTAAAGCTGTGCGGCTTTTGGGTCGGCTTTGATCTCTAAGCAGGCCTCTGCGACCCCGGGCGAATAAGCGCGCGCCAGATCACGCCCTGTGGCCAACGATTTCGTGGCCCTGATTTCCAATTTGCCGGGTTTGGGAAATTGGTGGTAATCGAGGGCGGCTTTACGCAGCGTTTCAGGTGGATTTTCAGACATTGGACGCCCCATTTCGGAATTTAGTTTAGCGTTAAACTATTTTTTTCTTATCGGGAAGTGTAGGTTTTATTTTGCGGCGATGCAACGGTGCTTGAAGTTAGGGCAAACAGGTCGCAGAGTGTAGGCCGGGAGAGTAGTATCATGACCATACATGCCGAAATCAGAATTCCAACGTCGGACTTGCGCGCGGATATTTCATTTTTCACCACAACGCTTAAAATGCGCATGGATATGATCTATCCGGCCGACGATCCACAGGTGGCAGTATTCTCCGGGCATGGTATCCGGGTGCGGATTGAAACCGGGGCGTCTGAGGCACCGGTCACGCTGCGCATTTTATGTGAGGATCCGAGCACATTTGCCGCGGGCGATGTCGATCTGGTGGCCCCAAACGGTACAAAAGTCGAGATCCGACCGCTGCATGTACCGATGGTAATGCCGGAAACCCAGCATAGTTTTGTGGTGCGTCGGCTGTCAGATCAAGCTCCTTGGGTAATTGGGCGTGCTGGCATGCATTACCGGGACCTGATCCCGGACCGGTTGGGGGGGTCGATTATTGCCAGCCATATCCGAATCCCTGATGGTGGGCCGGTGCCGGATATGGTGCATTATCATACCGTGGGGTTTCAGTTGATCTTTTGTTATCGCGGCTGGGTTGACCTTGTCTATGAAGATCAGGGCGACCCGTTTCGCCTTGAGGCGGGCAATTGTGTGATCCAACCGCCTGAAATCCGCCACAAAGTACTTTATGCCAGTGATAATATCGAGGTGATTGAAATCGGGGTGCCTGCCGAGCATGTAACAACAATTGACCATGATATGACCCTGCCGAACGGGCCCGCTGATCCGGCCCGTAAATTTCAGGGTCAAAGCTTTGTGCACCATAAAGCTGATCAGGCCCGGTGGCACCCGTTCCGCTTGCCGGGATTTGTAAGTCGCGATACCGCGATTGCCCATAATACCGGAAATGTCGCCGGTGTGCATGTTGTGCGCCCGGGCACAGGTACGATGGAGTGGACCGAGCATAAATGTGATATTCTGTTCACCTTTGTCATGGAGGGACGCATGGAGTTGGAAGGCGAGGGTCGCGACGCTGTCCAGTTACAGCCCGGAGATGCCTTTGTCATTCCGCCGGGAATGTCCACGCGCTACCGCCCATTGGGCGCTGATCTGGAATTGCTAGAGGTTTCTTTGCCGGGTGTGTTTGAAACGATCCTTTCGCAGTGAGGTTTGGGGTGGTCTATCGCAGCTGATCGCCCTTGAAGCCGCTTCAAGCAAGGGTCATAACTGGACTAAAGTGAACGAGAGAGAGGCGGAGATGTCGCTACTTCAGTCGGCGCGGGCGGTTCGCGAAAATGCCTATGCGCCCTATTCGGGCTTCAAGGTCGGCGCGGCGTTACGCACCCAATCGGGCACGGTCTACACTGGTGTCAACGTGGAAAATGCCGCCTATCCCGAAGGCACCTGTGCCGAAGCTGGTGCCATTGCAGCCATGGTAGCGGCGGGTGAAACAAGGATTTCCGAGATCTGCGTGATTGCTGATTGTCCCGATCCGGTGCCGCCTTGTGGCGGCTGCCGGCAAAAGCTGGCCGAATTCAGTCATGGCGATGTTGTGGTGACGCTTGCCACAACCGCGGGCGCACAGCAAATCACCACCGTGGCAGATTTACTGCCGGGGGCGTTCACGCCGCGGCATATGGATCGATAAGCGGGGATGGATGCGCGTGTGATCATTGCAAAGCTTCGCCATCAGCAGCCGCTGGAAGACGGTGAATTGCAGTGGTTTGCAAACGGGCTTGCAAGCGGCGTGGTCAGTGATGCACAAGCCGGGGCCTTTGCCATGGCGGTTTGTTTGAAAGGCTTGGGCGGGGCAGGTCGTGCGGCATTGACCCGGGCGATGTGTGACAGCGGCACGCGGATGAAATGGGATGTGGCGGGACCGGTCCTTGATAAACACTCTACCGGCGGGGTAGGTGACTGCGTTTCGCTGGTGTTGGCACCGGCCTTGGCGGTCTGCGGGGCGTTTGTACCGATGATTTCCGGTCGCGGTCTTGGTCACACCGGCGGGACGCTGGATAAATTGCAGGCAATTCCGGGATTGTCGGTTACGCTGTCGCAATCCAAGGCAGCTTCGGTGCTGGCACAGGCGGGATGTGCGATTTTTAGCGCCAATGCTGAGATTGCACCGGCAGACCGGCGGCTCTATGCGGTGCGCGATGTCAGCGCGACCATTGATAGTATCGACTTGATCACGGCTTCGATCCTCAGCAAAAAGTTGGCTGCAGGCCTTGACGGCTTGGTGTTGGATGTAAAGCTAGGCAGTGGCGCATTTATGAAACAACGCACCGAGGCGCAGGCGCTAGCCACTGCTTTAGTCGAGACGGCGGTCGCGGCAGGCTGCCCGACCTGCGCGCTCATCAGCAACATGGACCAGCCGTTGGTTCCGTCGGTGGGCAACGCGTTGGAAGTTGCCGATGTCGTAGATGTGCTGTCTGGCCGGGCGCAGGGTTTGGTTTTTGAGCTGTCGGTGGCTTTGGGCGGTGAGGTTCTGGCCGGTGCCGGGATGGTTGGTTCGGCCAGTGAAGGCACCAAGCGGATTGCAGCGGCCATCACCAGTGGCGCGGCGGCAGAGCGGTTTGGCCGCATGGTTGCAGCCCAAGGAGGACCGCCCGGCTTTGTTGAGCAGGCCGCGCGTTATCTGCCGCAGGCCGATGTGGTGTTGGAAGTAACCGCCACGGACGCGGGTTATGTGAGTGCAATTGATGGCGAGGCCCTGGGATTGGCGGTCGTCTCTCTTGGTGGCGGTCGGCAGGTTGAAACCGATGTGATCGATCCGGCTGCAGGCTTGAGTGACATCGTGGCTTTGGGGTGCCGAATTGCGCCGGGCGATGTTTTAGCGCGGGTTCATGCGGCGCGTTTGGAACAGGCCGAAGTGACGGCAGACCGGATCCGTGCCGCGATACGCCTAAGCGCGGGTGCGCCGGAACTTGCACCGTTGATTTGTGACAGGATTATGCGGTGAGCCGGGCATTTTTGCTGGTGATGGATTCGGTGGGTTGTGGCGGAGCCCCTGATGCGGATCAATATTTCAATGGCTCTTATCCCGATAGTGGTGCCAATACGCTGGCCCATATCGCGCAGGCCTGCGCCGCGGGACAGGCCGATATTGGGCGCAGGGGGCCGCTGGCAGTCCCAACGTTAGATGGATTGGGGTTGGGGGCCGCAGTGCGCATGGCCTCAGGGGAGGCCATGCCCGGGTTGACCGTTTCGCCAAGGGGGCTTTGGGGCGCGGCAACAGAACACTCGGCAGGCAAAGATACCCCGACCGGGCATTGGGAACTGGCAGGGCTCAGAGTTCCTTGGGCATGGCACTATTTCCCCGATACTATCCCTGCTTTTGGTGCCGGTCTCGTGGCACAAGTCTGCGAGATGGCAGGCACGGCAGGAATATTGGGCAATTGTCATGGGTCGGGCATGCAAATGATTGCCGAGCACGGAGCCGAGCATCTGCATTCGGGATGGCCAATTTGTTATACCTCGGCCGACAGCGTGTTTCAGATTGCGGCCCATGAGGATAGGTTTGGTCTGAAGCGGTTACACGCGCTTTGCGCTGCGCTGGCACCACGCCTGCACCAAATGCATGTCGGCCGGGTGATTGCCCGCCCCTTCACCGGCTCTGTAGAGACGGGTTTCCAGCGTACTGGTAACCGGCGTGATTATGGGATTGCACCACCCACACCGACCCTGATGGACTGGGTGCAGGCGGCGGGCGGACAGGTCCATGCTATCGGTAAAATTGGAGATATTTTTTCGATGAGCGGGATTGATACGCTACACACAGGCACAGATCAGGCGTTGATGCGGCATCTGTTTCAGGCGGTGGAAAGCGCCGAAGATGGGTCATTGACCTTTGCAAACTTTGTCGAGTTTGACAGCCTTTATGGGCACCGGCGCGATGTTTCGGGCTATGCTCTAGCTCTGGAATGGTTTGATACGCAACTGGGGTCGCTGCTGCCTCGACTGCGTGGAGACGATTTTTTGCTGATCACCGCTGATCATGGTAATGATCCCACATGGCATGGCACTGATCACACCCGTGAACGGGTGCCGGTACTGGGGGTTGGCCGGCCGGCCGCGGCCATCGGTCTGGTCAATTTTGAGGATGTCGCGGCGAGTATTGCAGCGCACCTCGGGGTCGCGTCACAGGGGGGTGGAAAGAGTTTTTTATGAATATTTCTCACCTTGCTAAGGTAGAATTGCACCTGCATTTGGAAGGGGCCGCACCCCCAGCGTTTATCCGCCAGTTGGCGTATGAAAAAAAAGTTGATATCGGCGGTATTTTCGCCCCCGATGGGCGCTATGCTTTTGGTGGTTTCACCGAATTTCTTGCGGTTTATGAAGCGGCGACACAGGTGTTGCAAAGCCCCGAGGATTTTCACCGCTTGACCTTAGCGGTTTTGGCTGAATGTGCGGCCAATGACGTGATCTATGTCGAAAGTTTTTTGTCGCCGGAGTTTTGTGGTGGCGGAGATCTTTCCGCTTGGCGCGAATATTTGCAAGCCATCCGTGAGGCCGCTGCGCAAGCCGAGGCGCAGCACGGCATCCTCATGCGTGGCATCCCGACTTGTATCCGCCATCTCGGACCTGAGCGCGCCAAGCTCACAGCGCGGTGCGCAGCAGAGACAGCAGACGATTGGATCGTCGGCTTTGGTATGGGCGGCGACGAGATGCAAGGCCGGCAAGATGATTTTGCCTATAGCTTTGATATGGCGCACGAGGCCGGGCTACATTTGACCAGCCACGCGGGCGAATGGGGCGGCGCCGCGTCAGTTTGGCAGGCAATAGATGGTCTCAGGGTGGTTCGTATTGGGCACGGTGTGCAGGCGATAGAAGATCCAGCATTGGTGAAAGAACTGGTTGCCCGTGAAATTGTGCTTGAGGTTTGCCCTGGGTCGAATGTGGCGTTGGGTGTGACAAAGACACTGGCAACACATCCGATCCGAGCGCTGCGCGAGGCTGGTGTCAAAGTGACGGTATCGACAGATGATCCCCCGTTTTTCTCTACGACAATGCGGCAGGAATACCAAAGCCTTGCCGAAGCGTATGACTGGACGGCAGACGATTTCCGTGATTTGAATGCGACAGCGGCCGCGGCTGCATTTTGCGATGAGGGGACCCGCGGTCGGGTGCTTGAAAAACTGGAGCTCCCATGAGTGAAAATCTTACAATCGTTTCGCATCCTTTGGTACAGCATAAATTGACCTTGATGCGCGAAAAACAGACATCAACAGCGGTTTTTCGGCAATTACTGCGTGAAATCAGCCAGTTGCTAGCCTATGAGGTGACCCGTGGTTTACCAATGACCACCAAGGTCATTGAAACTCCGATGGAGCAGATGGACGCGCCGGTGCTTGATGGCAAGAAGCTGGCGCTGATTTCTATTCTGAGGGCTGGCAACGGTTTGCTGGATGGCGTGCTTGAATTGGTGCCCTCGGCGCGTGTCGGGTTTGTTGGTCTATACCGCGATGAGGAGACGCTGCAGCCGGTGCAATATTATTTCAAGGTGCCGGAATCGATGCAGGACCGTTTGGTAATTGCGGTGGACCCGATGCTGGCGACGGGCAATTCCTCAGTGGCGGCGGTGGATTTGCTCAAGCAATCTGGTGCAACAAACATCCGGTTTTTATGCTTATTGGCCTCGCCAGAAGGTGTGGCGCGGATGGCTGAGGCCCACCCCGACGTTCCCATCGTGACGGCGGCATTGGATTCGCACCTGAATGAAAAAGGCTATATCGTGCCGGGGTTAGGTGATGCTGGTGACCGTATGTTTGGCACAAAATAATTGCGTCTTAGCTTTACACAATGGCTGATTTGTTGCAGCCTGTAGGCACTTTTTTGGGGTCGCCATGACGTTAGCGCGCGCAATCTTTCGGACGTTTTTGATACTACAGCTTTGTCTTTGGTGTCATATTGCGGTGGCCATAACCGGTGAAAGCAATCCGGCAGAACTGCCGCCGGAAGACTTTAGCGCCAATACATATATCGATAGCCGCGGATGTTTATACATCCGGGTGGTGTTTGATGACGTCTTGCATTGGGCACCTCGGGTCGCAAAGACCCGAGTGCCGGTTTGCGGTCTTCCCCCGACGTTTGGCAAACCAGCCGCAGAGTCACTGGGACTGGATCCTGTGATGCCGGTCCCTGCGCCGACCTTGCAGGATGTTGCTGTTTCAAAAAAGAAAACTGGTGTGACACCTATCTCTGAGACGGCTGCTGTATCCCAAGTGGCACCCCCGACAACTGGAAAGCCAGCGACAACTAAAAAGGCAGAAACAACCGAAAAGCCAGAAACAACTGAAAAATCAGAGAGCACCAAAACTCCGGCGATTGCCCAAACCCCAGAGATCACCCGAAAGCCTGAAGTCAAGGCAGAGGCAGGGTCTCGGAATATGCCATTGGGATATGCCACCGCTTGGCAGGATCAACCCATTCAACCCTGTGGGACAAACTGCTCTCGAAATGCAATAATGGGAACTTTAAAATTTGTTCAGGTTGCGACGTTTGCCGTTAAAGCTAACGCTGACCAGACTGCCGCAAAACTGAAAGCCTTGGGTTTGCCGGTTGTGATCAAAAGAAGTAAAATCAAGGGCCGGATATATTGTGTGGTCTTAACTGGTCCGTTTGAAAAGAAACTTAGTTTGATGGCAGCGCTGAAAACCACGCGGAAAGCCGGGTTTAAAGATGCTTTTCCCCGTCGGTAACACCCCCTACGCCGGGTAGATCGGCTCAGTACCCACAGATATTCTGCACCCTAACCCAGTTGGCGTCTGATAGCACAGTTGGTGTGTTAGTTCCGTGAAATGGATCGGCCTCTATCAGGGCAAGGCTCAAGTCTCCGGCTGTGTCCAAAGCATAGCCATAGGGGGAGGAATGGACTTTGGCCGCTTTGAAACTGGCCAATAAAGCCTCTTGGCTGGCCTCGCGCTGCGGGGCTGTGAGGGTGAATTCTGCAAAGGCTTTAAGGCTTGCATTTCCGACCATGCCGGTGGTTAGCAATCTGAATGTTTCGATCGTACCAGCATGTTTTAGCAACTTTCTGAGTGGGTCCTCTTGTGCCATGCGGGTGACCTCGGCAAGAATATACCCGGCCAGAACTTCGGGTACTTCGGGATCTTCGGTTAAGGCGCGGCCCACCAATATGCGCCGCCCGGGCAGATGCAGCGTTCCGTCTAAAGAAGATGGCACCACGGTCAGCCGGAGGTCGTCGGCCTGCCCGAACAGGCGCTTTGATAAGACATTAAGCGATGTCAATCCGGCTGGGTCGTCACACGGGGTTCCGGTCATTGTTTTGATATGGGTCAGCAGTGCATTGCCTATTTGCGCCCGTTTTGCCTCGGGGACGATGCTTAAAGTATGGGTCAATATGGCGTTTGGCAGCCAGAAGACGCCCAGAGCCAGAACTGTGACAAGCGACAGCAGCAAAATCCCAACCCGTAATCGGCCTTTGCGCGGCCGTCTCTTGGCAATATTGGCGCGCAGCTTTTCAATGGCCTCGACCATTTCGGCTGCGTCATCCGAAAATTCCAGCGTTTCACTAGGGTCGCCATCGGGGTGGAAAACTGCCGGAGACACGGCGGGATTGGCCCGCACCACTGCCGCCAAAGACCAATGGGTCAGAGCCTGATCATTGATGGTTGCGATGACTAAAGTTGCGTCGCCGATAGAGACGATCACTTCACGCCGTTGCGCGTCTAAGGTTGGACGCCAGAGGGCGGTTGCCTCAAGTCTGCTATATTGCGTCAGGGCTGTCATAAAGAGTTATCTGGGTTCTGGTTTTTCTTAGGCCCTCTATACACGGGCGCCTAGGCCGCGGCAATCACGCCGCCAGTCAAGCTAGGTGATCACAGTGTTTTCGCAAAATTACGCAATTCGAATTTTTGAATTTTGCCGGTAGAGGTTTTTGGCAGCTCCTGAAAGATGATCGTCTTGGGAGTTTTGAACCCTGCGAGTAAGCTTCGGGCGTGGGCAACCAAATCATCATGTGCGACGGTTGCATTGTCTTTCAACTCGACAAAGGCGCAGGGCACTTCCCCCCATTTGTCATCTGGTTTGGCAACGACAGCACAAAGTGATACGGCGGGATGTGCCATCAAAACGCCTTCAACCTCAACAGAACTGATGTTTTCACCTCCGGAAATAATAATATCTTTGGCCCTGTCGGCAATCTGAATATAGCCGTTGGGATGCTGAACCGCCAGATCGCCTGAGTGGAAATACCCGCCTGACAACTCTTTCAAGGTGGCCTCGGGGTTTTTGAAATACCCTTTCATTACTGGGTTCCCACGGATCATGATCTCGCCTTGGGTGGTGCCATCCATCGGCACTTGCTGCATGTTTTCATCCAGTACTGTGACGTCTTCCATCATTGGCATCGCCACCCCTTGGCGCGCTTTAATGTTGGCTTTTTCCGCTTGAGCCAACACGTCCCACGCCTCATCCCACAAGCATTCGGTAATATGGCCGTAGGTTTCGGTCAAGCCGTAGACCTGCGTGACATTAAAGCCGAGTGTTTCAATACTGGCCAATGTGGCAGGGGCAGGGGGGGCACCGGCGGTGAATACTTCGACCTGATGGTCAAAGCTGCGGCGGTCTTCTGGTTTTGCATTGACAATAAGATTAAGCACGATGGGCGCCCCGCCAAAATGCGTGACCCTTTGGTCGGCAATGGCGTCATAAATCGCCTTGGCGCTGATATCGCGGCAGCACACGACTGTGCCGCCAAGGACGGGCATCATCCAAGTGTGGTTCCAACCGTTGCAGTGGAACAAAGGCACAATCGCCAGAAATACCGGGTTCAGCACCATGCGCCAGCTGATCACCGTGCCCATGGTCATCAAATATGCGCCGCGATGGTGGTATACCACGCCCTTAGGGCGCCCGGTGGTGCCGGAGGTATAGTTCAAAGCCAGACTTTCCCATTCGTCTTTTGGCATCATCCAACCGAAATCTGCACGGCCTTCTTGCAGCAGATCCTCATATTCGGGGTGGCGCCCGGTGGCGGGGTATCCCGCTTGCGGGTCGGCCACTTCGATCAGCTGCGGCTTTTCGCCATCCAACGCTGCGATGGCCGCCTCAGCCAGATCGATGAATTGTGTGTCAGCCAGTACCAATCGGGCGCCGCCGTGCCCAAGAATATAGGTCACCGTGCCAACATCAAGGCGGGTATTGATTGTGTTCAGCACCGCACCGCAGGCTGGAACGCCGAAATGCGCCTCAGCCTGAGCCGGCAGGTTTGGGATCATGGTGGCCACCACATCGCCCGATCTTATGCCACGCTGGGTGAGGGCCGAGGCAAGGCGTGTCACACGGTCGTGATAGTCCCGATAGTTTGTGCGGTGGTTGCCATAGCTTACTGCAAGTTTGTCCGGAAATACTTTCGCCGCCCGCTGTAGATGTGACAGCGGCGTGAGGGGGACATGGTTTGCGGCGCATTTCTCCAACCCGGTCTCATCCTTCATCCATCCCATTGCCATGCTCCCTGTTTGTGTTGCGTCTTCATTATAGCGTTGTTGCCCCGCTGTTGAGGCCGAACAATGCCCTGCATTTCGGGGTAAGAAAAGCCCTATGATGAGGGATTTTTATCTGTTTTTCATGGTTTCGTTAGTATGTCTGCTTACAGACAGGTTGCGAAGTCGGTGATGACCGGTTTCCAGTCGCAAAGCGTTTGTAGCCGCGATGATTCCATTTGCTGATCCAGCATTGGCCCGTCTGCCCAAAACCCGTATTTTTGACGCACAGTGGCGGCGGGTACGACTTTAAAACCGTTGGGGCTGCGGTATTTTTGCGCAATTGTCTTGGCGATTGTGTCAACCCGAACACCAATTTGGGCACTGGCATTGAAATGGCCCGTCAACTTGGGTCGCTCAAGCAAAAGACGGTACGCCACTGCCAGATCATCGCGGTGGATAAGCGGCCAGCGCGTTGCTCTATCTCCCCAAATCTCGATCTGTTTGTGCTGCTTTGCACAGTCTATAAACCGGCTGAAGGCCCCGCCCTTCTGATGGTAGACCATAGCGGGATGCATCACAGCTGTTGAAAACGCTTGGGTGTGCAGCAATTTCTCGCTGGTCTCTACCATCCAAAAAAAGGAAGGTATCGGTTGAAACTGGGTGGTCTCATTCGCAATCGAATTGCCGGTCGCGCCATAGAGCCAAACGCCCCCTGTATAAATCAGGCGGATTTTGCCATCTTTGCGCCCTAGCGCTTGGATTATCGCCTCCAGTGCCTTGCTTTCAACCTGCCCCATGTCTTCGGTAAAGGTTGCGGCGACTTGGATGATAGCATCGACGCGCCTGACGGATTGAACCTAGGCATCTGGCGCGCGTAAATCACCGCGTAATGGCGATGCGCCAAGCGCCTTTAGCATTGCCATAGATCTGGTGGAGCGGCTCAGGGCCAGAACTTTATGGCGATGTTTGATCAATTCCCTGATCACAGCGGCGCCGATTAACCCTGTCCCGCCCAATATAAGAACGCGCATTTAAACCTCTGCAGTTTGAAACGGTCATAGAAATTTTTGACCGATCAGTCTGGGCAACAGCTTGCTGAACAGCCAGAAACCTGCATACATCATCAAGGCAGTGGCGATTGTAGTGGCATAAAATAGTGCCCTTTCCGTGAAAATCATATCGTTAAGAAAGGGATATGGCAAACCCGAAGTCACGCTGCCAACGGGCTCAATATTGAAGGGCCCCACAATGGCTTCCGACCATATAATATAGGCGATACAAATCATAATGGTCATCAACACGCCTCGTAGGCTGTGTTTAAAAGACCGGTTCAGGAACAGCGCATCTATGATCATAAGCAATGGGCCGCAAAGATGTAGATAATATTCCTGATGCCAAACAATGGGTCCGTTGCCATTCACCAGTGATGGATCAATAAAATACAGCTTCCAGTATAAAAACACAACCATGGCATTGAGTACCGCCACCGATGAGACAAGAGAATTATGGGCGGGGGGCAGACCTTTGCGGCTGAGCGACAGCATTAACCACGCGACATAGACCGCGCCGGTGAGCCCCCAAAAGGTTAAATGGCGAAACTGCCACCCGACAGTATCATAATTGGTGGTGGTAAATTGATAGAGCCAATAGCCAAGCGCCAGAGAAAACACAAAATAGCGAAAACGTAAAACAGACATATTTCGTAAAATAGACATATATGGCATTTAAATTCCCTGTCAGTCGAACCAGCCCCTGATTCCAAATTTTTGTATGTGATGGCGGTTTGTAAGATGCTTAAGCGACTTGGTCAGCCGTACCAAAGCGACCGTAAAAGCTTTGATTTTTTGCGGCCATCTCGCGCAATAGAGACGGGCAACCAAAGCGGTCCCCAAAGGCGGCTTGCAGTTGATCACAGCGCTCGGCGGCATAAGGGGTGCCAAGCATGTCCAACCAAGACAACGGCCCACCGCTCCAGGGGGCAAAGCCCCAGCCAAGAATCGCCCCGACGTCACCTTCCCGGATATCCATCAACACGCCCTCTTCCAGCGCTTTGACGGCTTCCAGAACTTGCGCGAACATCAGCCTGTGCTGCACATCGGTCAATTCGGGTTGCGTGGCGGATAATGGATAGTGATCGCCCAGACCATCCCAGTATCCCAGTCTTTTGCCATTCTCGTCATAGGCAAAAAAACCGGCTTTGACTTTGCGCCCCAGACGGCCCTGATCCTCCATTTTGAAAATTACGTCATCCACCGCCCCGTCAGGATAGGCATTGCCCATCGCCGCTTTGGTGGCCCGTGCGATTTTTGCGCCAAGATCGATCGAGGTCTCATCGACCAGTTGCAATGGTCCCACAGGGAAGCCCAGCATTCTTGCTGCATTGTCGATCAGCGCCGGTGCGACGCCTTCTGACACCATGCGAATGCCTTCGTTTATATAGGGTATAATGCAGCGGTTGGCATAGAAAAACCGTGCATCATTGACCACGATGGGCGTCTTGCGAATCTGTCGGACGTAATCCAGTGCTTTGGCAACAGCTCGGTCACCGGTTTGTTTGCCTTTGATAATCTCGACCAGTGCCATGCGTTCCACGGGGCTGAAAAAATGGATGCCGATAAATTGATCTGGCCGGCCTGAGGCTTTGGCCAAGTCGCTGATTGGCAGGGTCGAGGTGTTCGAGGCAAAAATGCAATCGGCTGGGATAACCTCTTCAACCGCTTTGGTGACGCCGGCTTTGATTGTGGGGTCTTCGAAAACCGCCTCGATAATCAGGTCGGCGTCTTTGAGCGCGGCGTAATCGGTTGTTGCAGTGATAAGCTCCAGCACGGCGGTTTTCTTTTCGGCGGTGGCTTTGCCGCGCTTGATGCCCTTGTCCATATAGTTGGCACTATGGGCTTTGCCGCGATCGGCAGCCTGTTGTTGCTGATCGATCAAAATCACCTTTATCCCTGCCATCGCCGAGACCAGCGCAATACCGGCTCCCATCATACCCGCGCCCAATACACCCACGGTTTTGACTGATTGATCGGCAATACCCTGTGGCCGCACCGCGCCCTTTTCCAGCGCAGTTTTATTAACAAATAAACTGCGGATCATCGCTGAGGAACTTGGATTCATCAAAATATTGGTGAACCACCGCGCCTCGATTTTTAGCGCGGTATCAAAATCAACCAGCGCGCCTTCATAGACGGTGCTCAACAGGGCCTTGGCCGCGGGAAACGCGCCTTGGGTCTTGCCGTTGATCATCGCAGAAGCCCCGACGAATGTCATGAAACCTGCTGGATGATAGGGGGTGCCACCGGGCATTTTATAGCCCTTTGCATCCCAGGGCTTAACCAGATCGGCGTCTTTTGCCTGCAACACCCAGGCGCGGGCCTCGGCCATCGGGTCGTCGCAAACCACATCTACCAATCCCGCCGATTTGGCCTTTTGGGGTGATAATGTCTTGCCCTCCAAAAGATAGGGGGCTGCGGCCATTGCACCCATTTTTCGCGTCAAACGTGTTGTGCCGCCGGCCCCGGGAAAGATGCCAATCATGATTTCAGGCAGGCCAATTTTGGCCTTTGGATTGGTGGCGGCAAAAATTCTGTGGGTCGCCAAAGGCAGCTCATAGCCGATGCCAAGGGCCGTGCCGGGTAAGACGCTGGCAATCGGTTTGCCGCCCTTGTTTGTTTGGGGATCCATACCGGCGCGTTCAATCTTGCGCAGCATCGCGTGGATACCCGAGATGGCTGAAAATAATGCGTTTGCCGGCGTATGGCCGGCGTGCGATGTCATCGCGCCCAATACGTTTAGATCCATACCGGCGGCAAAGTCGGGTTTTGCACTGGTGATGATGATACCCTTGATGGCGTCATCGGCCAAGGCGGTGTCGATCAAACCGTTCAAGGCCTGCAGGGCGTCTATGGTCATGATGTTCATCGCCTTGCCTTCGCAATCCCAAATGATTGTTGCAATGCCATTGGTCTCTTTGGTGAGCGTAAAATCTGTCATTTTGAGGTCCTCTCGGGGTAGGGGCTGCCATCGCTTTGGCTGTAGCGGCGCGCTGCTCCATCCTTGTGGGTGATCAGGTTGTGATCTGGATAATGAATTGTATCTAATCGATTGCGGGTGCCGATGGTCAGATAGCTGGCATCGGCATCGCTGCGGTTTTCAAGACAATGGGCGGTGGCCGCACCTGCAGGCCAACAGGCGGCATCGCCCTTGCACAAGCGGGTTTCAGTTTCTTCGATTAGAACCACCTCGCCTGAGAGCATATAAATCATTTCATCTTCGGTTTCGTGCCAGTGGCGCAGCGATGATTTTGACCCCGGGCGCAGGACTTCGATATGGACGCCAAACTGCGTCAGGCCACCAGCCTCGCCGATAATACTATAATCGTAAGCACCAAGCAGGCATTCCAAAACCGGATGCGGTTTGGGCACCTCGGTTTGCAGCTCAGGTATGACGGTTTTTGGCATTAAACCCGCTCGATGATTGTCGCGGCACCCATGCCGGATGCGATACACAGTGTCGCCAGTCCGGTGCTTTTGCCACTGCGTTCCAACTCATCAAGCAGCGTGCCAAGGATGATCGCCCCCGTGGCGCCGAGCGGATGGCCCATAGCGATGGATCCGCCGTTGACGTTGACCTTGTCGTGGTCGACATCAAAGGCCTGCATAAAGCGCAACACCACCGAAGCGAAGGCTTCATTGACCTCGAACAGATCAATGTCTCCGATGTTCATGCCCGCATCTTTCAGGATTTTTTCGGTCACCGGCACCGGTCCGGTCAGCATAATAGTGGGGTCAGTTCCAATTTTTGCCGTGGCGCGAATGCGCGCGCGTGGGGTCAGCCCGTGTTCTTGCCCAAAGGCCTTATTGCCAATCAGCAATGCGGCTGCGCCATCGACGATTCCGGATGAATTGCCTGCGTGGTGAATATGGTCAATCCGTTGCAGATGTGGATACCGCATGAGAGCGACTTTATCAAAACCGGGCATCGTCTCGCCCATATCTTTGAACGATGGCTTTAACGCCCCGAGGCTTTGCATATTGGTCTCGGGACGCATGTATTCGTCCCGATCAAGGATCGTCAAACCGTTTTGATCCTGCACGGTCATGACCGATTTGTCGAACCTCTGATCTTCCCAGGCGGATTTGGCGCGGCGTTGGGATTCAACCGCAAACGCATCGGCGTCATCGCGGCTAAATCCGTATTGCGTGGCGATCAGGTCTGCGCTGATGCCCTGAGGAACAAAATACGTCTCCATTGCGAGGCTTGGGTCAACGGCAATTGCAGCGCCGTCGCTGCTCATTGGAACGCGGCCCATCATTTCAACGCCGCCGGCAATATAGCCGTTGCCGGCGCCACCGCGCACCTGATTGGCCGCCAGATTGACCGCCTCAAGCCCTGAGGCACAAAACCGGTTTATCGCCAAGCCGGGGATCGATTGATCCAGATCCGAGGCCAGCACCGCCGAGCGTGCCAGACAACCGCCCTGTTCGCCCACTTGGGTAACATTGCCCCAAACCACATCCTCTACTGCGTGACCGGAAAGATTGTTACGTTCTTTTAATGCGTTCAGCGTTTGCGCAGACAGCCGCAGCGCAGACAATTCGTGCAGAGCACCGTCTTTGCGGCCTTTGCCGCGAGGGGTGCGCAGGGCGTCATAGATATAGGCGTCGGTCATGATAATCTCCGTTTACGCGCGGTCAGCAGGGCTACCGGGCATCAGATCATAGGGGGCTTTCCAGCCGGGTTTGGCGGCAATATTATCGAGCCAGCGGTCAATATTAGGCCAGTCTTGGCGGGTAAATCCAAAAGGTTCGGGGTAATAAAGATAGCCACAGCAGGTCAGATCGGCGTTGCTTAGGGTATCGGATACGATCCAGTTGCGGCCCTCAAGATGAGTGTCCAGCACCTTGTAGGACGCTTTCAACCGACCGGCCAGATAGCCGATTACATCGGCTGACCGCTTTGCTTCGGGCAGGAAATTCATCATAAAGCGCAACGCGCCGGCATTGGATGAGAGTTTATGATTGTCCCAAAGCACCCAGCGCAGGATTTCGCGGCGTTCGGCGGCATTGACACCGCCAAATTTACCGGTCTTTTCGCTGATATAGTTTTGAATTAAGCCAGATTGTGTCAGTCTGATCTCTCCGTCAATCAGCACTGGTGCCTCGCCCATCGGGTTGAGCGTCGTGTGATAGTCTGCGCTGCGGGTGGCGCCGGAAAAGAAATCGATGAACACTGGCGTCCAGTCAAGACCGCTCATTTCCAAAGCAAGCGCGGCTTTATAGCTGTGACCGCTTTCACCAAAGCAATGCAATTTTAGGGTCATGGTCACTCCTATTTGGATATTTAGGGCCAATGGCGGCCGGTAATTAACGTTCAGACGCTCTGAGGGCGGCTTTTTGAATATTTCGGCGGAGCAGCAGGCGTTGCGCCAAAATCCCGCTTTTTCACTTATAAAGAGCGCGCAATCAATTCTTTCATAATTTCATTTGTGCCGCCGTAAATCCGTTGCACGCGCGCGTCCGTCCACATTTCGGCAATGTCATATTCCTGCATGTAACCATAGCCGCCATGCAACTGCAAACATTCATCAATGACTTCACCTTGCGTATCGGTCAGCCAGTATTTTGCCATAGCCGCCTTTTCGACGGTCAGGTTTCCGTTGAGATGCTCGGTGATACATTCGTCAAGAAAGGCCCGAGACACGGTGGTTTTTGTCTTCACCTCTGCCAGTTTGAACCGGGTGTTCTGAAACTGGGTTAAAGGGCCACCAAAGGCCTCGCGCTCTTTGCAGTACTGGATGGTGCGCGAGACTGCGCCCTCCATCGCCCCGACCGCGCCACAGCCGATGATCAACCGCTCCTGCGGCAGTTGTTTCATCATCTGATAAAAGCCTTGGCCTTCCTCGCCGCCCAACAAGTTTTCGGGCGGAATGGCAATATTGTCGAAAAATAATTCTGAAGTGTCGCCGGCCTTCAGGCCAATCTTGTCGAGATTGCGGCCGCGTTGAAATCCTTCTGCACCGTCAGTTTCAAGCACAATCAGCGACATGCCCTTGGCCTTTTCTTCGGGGTTTGTTTTGGCAGCAACAATGATTAAATTGGCGTGTTGGCCGTTGGTGATAAAGGTTTTTTGCCCGCTGAGGCGATAGACATTGCCATCTTTAACCGCTTTGGTCTTAAGCGCTTGTACGTCTGACCCGCCCGAGGGTTCGGTCATGGCCAGTGCACCGACAATCTCACCAGAGATCATTTTTGGCAACCAGCGTTGTTTTTGTTCTTCGGTCCCGTAAGAGAAAATGTAATGCGCGACGATTCCCGAATGGATGCCGTGGCCCCAGCTTGCAAGATTTGAGCGAGCCCCCTCCATGAGAATGACCGCCTCGTGGCCGAAATCTCCTCCGGGGCCGCCGTATTCTTCTGGAATTGAGGGGCAAAGCAGACCCAGCTCACCGGCTTGCTGCCATGTGGAAGGGTCCATTTCACCTTGATCGCGCCAACGGTCAAAATGTGGCACCCATTCGTCATGAATGAATTTTTCCGTCATATCGGCCAGCATTTTATGTTCGTCGCTCATCCACGCAGACTGCATGAAATATCTCCTTAAATTTGGTCCTTACCGCACCTGTTGACGCCCTTGCGCCGTTACGGTTTGTCTGTCGCGCGGTATCAGCAGGGTTTGTACCGCTTGGTCGAGTTTGTGTCAAAACACCACCGCTGGGACAAAGTTTTGTGACGCACTTCGTTCAATCTTTGATCCCTGTGTTAGAAATCAGTTTCGTTCAGCGCCATTACCATCGCACCACCGCTTTCGATCCGTCGCAGGTGTAGGGCGGTGGCGGGTAGACGCCGGGACATGTAATAGCGCCCTGTCGTCAGTTTCGTCTTGTAAAACGCTGCGTCAGAGGGGGCATTTTTTAAGGCTTTATGCGCCGCCAACCCCATGCGGGCCCACATCAGGCCCATACAGGTATGTCCAAACAGGTGCATGAAGTCATAAGACCCTGCCAAAACGGTATCGGGGTCTTTCGGGGCATGTTGCATGAAAAATAAACTGGCCGATTGCAGGTCTTTCAGAGCCGCGGCGAGCGGGGCTGTGAACGTCTTTTCAAATTGCGGGTCCTCGCCTTTATGGCTGTCGATGAAACTGGTTGCGATATTGATAAAGGCGCGGATATGGCGCCCGCCCTCTTGGCCAAGTTTTCGCCCCACCAGATCAAGCGCCTGCACCCCGTTGGCACCCTCATAGATCATCGTAATGCGGGCATCGCGGGTGAATTGTGACATGCCCGCCCCTTCTATATAGCCGTAGCCGCCAAAAACCTGTTGTGCCTTAACAGTCATCTTGTAGCCCTCGTCGGTGAGAAAACCTTTGATCACCGGGGTGAGCAGTGAGATTAAACCCAAAGCGGCTTCGTCTTGTGAGCGCTGTGCGCGATCAATTAGCTCAGCACCCCAAAGCAAGAGCGCCCGCCCACCTTCCAGATAGCTTTTTTGATCCAGTAACGCGCGCCTTATATCGGGATGCACGATTATCGGGTCGGCAGGGCCTTTGGGGTTCTGCGCGCCATATGCGGCACGGCCCTGCAGCCGGTCTTTGGCATAGTAAACTGCGTTTTGATAGGCGATTTCGGCCTGTGCGATGGCTTGTGCTCCGACGCCCAAGCGCGCCTCATTCATCATGGTGAACATTGCGCGCATGCCTTTGTGGGGTTCACCCAAAAGATAGCCGGTGGCGCCGTCATAGTTCATTACGCACGTTGGATTGCCGTGCAGGCCCATTTTGGTTTCGATCTTGCCCGCAGTGACGGCGTTGCGCTCACCCAGAGAGCCGTCGCTATTTACCATCACTTTGGGTACAATAAACAGCGACACCCCTTTGATTCCGTCTGGTCCCCCAGGAATTCTAGCTAAGAGCAGATGAATAATATTTTCAGCCAAATCATGGTCGCCGGCCGATATAAAGATTTTCTGCCCAGTGATATGATAGCTGCCATCGGGTTGCGGGACTGCTTTGGTGCGCATCAATCCAAGATCAGTGCCGCATTGTGGTTCCGTCAGGTTCATTGTGCCAGTCCAGTCACAGGCGACCATGGGTGGAAGGTAGGTGGCTTTCTGCGCCTCGGTGCCATGCGCTAGAATCGCTGAGGCGGCCCCGTGAGTAAGGCCCTGAAACATGGCCAAAGATTGATTGCCTGATGAAAATATTTCATTGGTGATCGTTCCCATCAAATAGGGCATGCCCTGACCGCCATAGATCTCGGGCAGATCAATACCGCTCCAGCCACCGTCTCGTATTGCTTTGAATGCGGTGCCAAAGCCGCTGGGCGTGTGTACGATCCCGGCGTCAAGTCGGCAGCCTTCTGTATCGCCGTGCGCATTTAGGGGTAGTAAAATATCGGTGGATATTTTTCCGACTTCATGCACCAAGGCGGCCACCAATGCCGGGTCAATCTCACTGTAACCGGGAATTGACGAGGCGGCGATGTTCATCACTTCAAATAAAATAAACTCAATTTCTTTTGCGGGTGCTGCATACTCTGGCATTTGTACTCCAGTATAAAAATATTTATGTTCGCTTAATTTAAATCGCCGCTTTCAACCCAACCATTTTTGGTACCGTGAGCGCGGGCCTCTTTAAGCAGATGTTTTAATTCATGGATGGTCTCGTCCAATTCGGCACGCTGTTTTTCCATAATTTGAAGACGTGATTGGGCAAGTTCATAGGTTCGCTGAAACTGTGTATGTTGCTGATCGCCTATTTCGTACAGGTCGAGCAACTGGCGGATTTCCTCCAAGCTGAAACCAAATCGTTTCCCGCGCAGTATCAATTTGAGTCGGACGCGGTCGCGCTTGTTAAACAGACGATGCTGTCCGGAGCGCAGTGGGCATAACAATTTGATCGATTCGTAATACCGCAGTGTCCGAGGCGTTACCTCGAAATCTGCACTCATTTGCTGGATCGTCATCATTTCGTTAGACATTGTGGTCTCTTTGATCTGGCTCCGTGGTGAATTAATTTCGGCATTGAAAAACCGAACCTTTGATACCTCCTATCATAGTTCTGTCGTTGACGTAAGCGTAAAGTTGTGGCTGACCGCATGGGCGCTCTCTGACGTTTTATCCATTCCGGTTGATTAGGCTTTGCGTTCTAAATCCTGAATGGTTTCGTTGCGGAGTGATTGCAATTCATCCATGGCGTGTTGCAACTGTTCTTTTTGCATGGCGAGGTCAACCAACTGTCGGTCAGCCATCTCAATCCAAGCTTTCATCTGCGCGACGGTGCCTTCTTTTTCATACATCAACAGCCACTGCCGGAGTTCCTCCAATTGAAAACCGAACCTGCGTCCACGGAGAATCAGCGTCATGCGGGCGCATTCGCGTGGGCCATAGAATCGCGCTCTGCCCTCGCGATCGGGTTGCAACAGCTCAATATATTCATAATACCGCAGCGTACGCGGTGTGACGTCATATTTTGCGCACATTTCTTTGAACGTTAGACGCGGATCAGACATGACTTCTCTCCCTTCCGCCCAAACTAAGGCGAAGGCTTGGCAAGGGCAACATAGAGGTTTGCAAATTTGTGCAAGAGAGCCTTATAGATAGACAAATGATGGGGTTTCAAGATGGCGACCGACAAGACCAAAATTGCCCGACAGTTCATGGAAGCTATTCCGCATGCGGTTGCGCTGGGTATGGCGTTTATCGATCTTGGCGACGGAGAGGCCGAGATGACCATGCCCTATGACACACGTTTTGTTGGTGATCCCGAAACTGGGGTGATCCATGGGGGCGCCGTGTCAACGCTGATGGATACCTGCTGTGGTGCTGCGGTGATCAGTCATCCGGCTTGTGCAAGCGGCACGGCGACGATAGATTTGCGCATTGACTATATGCGGCCTGCGACGCCGGGGCAGGCGCTGTCCACCCGCGCTGTGTGTTACAGGGTTACGCGCTCGGTGGCCTTTGTGCGCGCTAACGCTTTTGATGATGATAAAACCCGTCCTGTTGCGACGGCGACGGGTGCTTTTACCGTCGAGGGGCGTGTTTCATGAGCGCCGAGCCCTCTTTCAAGCGACGCCATCCTGAACCGGTCCAGCAGGTCAAAAAGCGCCGTGATGCAGCACTCAATGCGCTGGTGCAAGGCGTGCCTTATATTCAGTTTCTTGGGGTTGAATTTGACCGGCGAGGCGATGAATTAACGGCCCTTTTACGGTTTGACGACAAGTTGATCGGCAATCCGATACTGCCGGCGTTGCACGGAGGGGCGATTGCGGCCTTTCTTGAGATCACAGCGATTATTGAGCTGAGTTGGTCGCTAATCTGGGCAGATATGGAATCTGGCGTTCTCGATTTGGCAACGCTCGAAGCGGGGAAACTGCCACGTTTGCCCAAAACCATCGATTTTACGGTTGATTATCTGCGGTCTGGTTTGCCGCGCGATGCCTATGCAAGGGCGCGGGTGGCGCGCTCGGGGCGTCGCTATGCGTCGGTGAATGTCGAGGCGTGGCAGGACAAGCGCACGCGACTGTTCACCCAGGCAACCGGGCATTTTTTAATGCCTGACAAGGCCTGAGCGCATGGGCGATGATCGCGCAGCGGTCACCCACAGGCGGGTTTTAAACATTGCGCTGCCAGTTGTTCTGGCCAATGTGACCCTGCCTATTCTGGGCGCTGTTGACACCGCAGTGGTGGGTCAAATGGGAGCAGCGGCACCGATTGGCGCTGTCGGAATTGGGGCGATTATTCTCGGCGCGTTTTATTGGTTGTTTGGCTTCTTGCGGATGGGGACTGTCGGAATAGCCAGTCAGGCCTTGGGGGCGGGTCAGCATGGCGAAGTGGCCGCACTTTTGACACGGGTTCTATTACTGGGTGGCGGTGGTGGCGTGGTGTTTGTGATCTTGCAACAGCCGCTTTTTTGGCTTGCATTCCAGTTGTCGCCGGCCTCGCCTGAGGTCGAAGATCTGGCCAGTCAATATATGACCATTCGGATTTTAAGTGCCCCGGCGGCGATTGCGATGTTTGGTATCACAGGCTGGTTGGTGGCGCAGGAACGCACCCGCGCGGTGCTGGTGATCCAATTGTGGATGAACGGCTTAAATGTGGCACTGGACCTGTGGTTTGTACTGGGTTTGGGTTGGGGCGTCGAAGGTGTGGCGATTGCAACGTTTGTAGCTGAATGGAGTGGACTTGCTCTGGCGATTTGGCTGTGCCGCCACACTTTTATCACGCCACTGTGGCGCGACTGGTCACAGGTGTTTGATCGTGCGCGTCTGAACCTGATGTGGTCTGTTAACCGTGATATTTTGATTCGTTCCCTGCTGTTGGAAATAATTACGGTGTCGTTTTTATTTCTTGGCGCCGATTTTGGCGATGTGACGTTGGCGGCCAATCAGGTGCTGTTGCAGTTTTTACAGATTGCCGCCCACGGCCTGGACGGGTTTGCCTTTGCCGCAGAAGCGCTTGTTGGACAGGCGTTTGGGGCACGATTACGTCACCAAGTGCGGCGCGCGGCGCTGTTGGCAGGCGTTTGGGGAGGCATCAGCGCGCTGGCTCTCGCGCTTGGATTTTCACTGTTTGGAGGCGCGGTTATCGACATCATGACCACCGCGCCCGAGGTCCGCCTGGTGGCTCGTGACTATCTGCCCTACATGGTGATCGCCCCACTTTTGGCTGTCGGACCGTTCATTCTGGATGGAATTTTCGTCGGAGCAACCCGCAGCCGCGACATGCGCAACATGATGTTTGTCAGTTTTGTCATCTATGCTTTGGCGGTTTTGTGTCTGTTGCCATCTTTGGACAACCATGGCCTTTGGATGGCTTTGCTGGTTTCGTTTGTGGCGCGGGGGCTGACACTTGGCCTGCGCTACCGGGCGCTTGAACAAGCCGCCCTGCATTGACAGGCCTTTGCGCTTCGGTGAAACAGACCGCATTCTGAATAGGTTACATTACCAACTGGGCACGTATAAGCCTGTTTTTAAAAATATTGGGAAATCCAATTTGAAATAATGTGTTTTGAGCAGTCTGGTCGCCGCTGTCATTTTATTGCTGCTAACGCTTGTCTGGGCCGATGAAATATTGACCACACTTGATGATTTGCCCTTTGTTTTGCCGCGTCGAACAGCGCCGTTCGAAGGTTTATCATTCGTTCGGTACATCAATCAGGACCTCAGGGGTAAGACCATTATTGCGACTGGGTTTGCTGCTTGAAAACATATTTACAGGTACAGTGTTCCAGCCTTGAGCGCTTTTGTGAAAGGTGGGGATCACGGCGGTAATCATAGTTGGTCTCATGCTGACTATGGCCTGTTAGGCGCCAAGGAATTTTGCAATGCAGTTAAAACACCGACAGGGTTCTTCAACATTGGCCCAGTGAAGGAAAGCTTTTTCCGTTTCCGCATTTGAGAAAGAAAGGCGAGAAATCAAGGTGGCAGTACAGACGATATTGGCGGAGTTTGCCTATCAAAACGTGCGAGTATCTATCGACAATGACGAGTGGCAGTTCAACAGCCACCATTTGGATGAATTGGAAAAAAGCGACTTGAAAGCAACAGTGACCAGTTCAGATCCTTTTATCGCGCGCACGCAAGAATGGACCTGCCACTTCTGGTCACCCGACATAAGGCTTGCGGGGCGAGATGTGAAATTATCTTATTGATACAAATAAAAGAATTAACGCGGACCATTTGTTGGTCTTACTCAGCTGGTATCGGTCAACGGGTTGGGAGTTCATTCGCTGAAAGCGGCCCTGTCTGATCCTATTATGCCGCACCCGAAATCTATGTCGGCCCGAAGGATGTTTCTCATTTGGAGCGTATAGGGGCGCAATAGCGGGTCTGCTGGCAAGTTTGTTTGTGTTTGGATCTAAAGGCGAAGGGGTGTTTGAACAACAAGAACCCACACCAGTAAGATGTCTGTGCGATAGTGTTTTGTAGTCGCCAAGCCTGCCGCACTTAGGGTTTCCGGGCTTGCAGAAGATAGCTCATGGGCAATTGTGCCGATCGTCCGGCGAAAATATCATACTCCACCTCGCGGATCGAATGAGGGAATTCCTCAAGCTTGGCGATTTGAAGCCCCGCGGCTGTGATGGCGCTTACGATTGCGCCAAGCTGATGGGGAAACCAATAGCTTTTTCCGGGATTGGCAATTTTTTCACCGTCATAGGTGATCAGACCGCTTTCAACATGGGGCTGTGTTTTGAAATACGAAAAAGTTGGAGTGTGTGGGGTCGTGCTCTCTGGATCAAACATCTCTAAGAAGGGGTGGGTTTCATAAACCAGCATATGGCCATCCGGTCGCAACAGGCCTGCGGCAATTTCAAAAAACCGGATGAGATCAGGCATCCAGTTCAGAACGCCTATGGTAATCAGGGCGATGTCAAAATCCTGCTCGATATTATTTGGCAATGCATAGATATCGCGACATAAAAATTGGCAATTATGCCCAGAGATGGCTTGCAGTGTTTGGGCTTGTTGTAAAAATTGCTGCGATTGATCCAACCCCAACCCCCGGCGCGCGCCAAGGGAAAAGGTTGACAGAATCTCGCGCCCGTTGTTGCATCCGATTTGCACAAGCTTGGCGCCGTCCACCCCGGCTGAGGTTAAAGCAGCGGAAACAATATCATCCAGAACCGAATAAGACTTTTCAGCAAAACCCAGTTTTAGTGCGGACCATTGATCTGACTGCTCATGGTATTTTGCCGATGCATCCCATTGGTTGCGGTTGGCTGCTGTGATGTGTTTTGTGGTTGCAGGTGACCTCATTGCGAATACTCAAATATCAAGCCTTTAAAACAGTGGCAACTATAGGCGGATTGTGAATGGGTCAAGTCGCCTTTGGCGATCTCTACAACCAGTCAGCGCGTGCTGTTCCTACGGCTTCGGAGACGTTATTGAAACCATCGCGTTGCAATAAGGCATCAAGGCCAGTGGTGATGTCTTGCACCAGTGACAGCCCCGCATAGACCAGCGCCGAATACAGCTGTACCGCTTGTGCGCCGGCGCGAATTTTTGCGTAAGCGTCTTCGGCGCTGCCGATGCCGCCGACACCGATCAGGGGTAAATTGCCATCTGTCAGCTCTGACAAGCGGGCGAGAACCTGCGTTGAGCGTTCAAACAGCGGTGCACCGGACAAGCCGCCTTTTTCGCCGCGGTGGCGATTTTGCAAGCCGTCGCGGTTAAGCGTTGTGTTGGTAGCGATAATGCCATCTATGCCAGACGACAGCGCAACCTCGGCCACGTCTTCAAGTTCGTGGCGATCCAGATCCGGCGCAATTTTCACAAAGATCGGGAGCGGGCGGGGCAGGGCGCTGTTGGTGTCTAATACCCCGGCCAGCAGTGCGCTCAACGCGGCTTTTCCCTGAAGATCACGCAGGCTTTCGGTGTTGGGCGAGCTGACATTGACCGTGGCAAAATCCAACGCATGCCCGCAATGGGCCAGTACTTTGGCAAAATCCTCAGCGCGATCGGAGCTGTCTTTATTTGCGCCCAGATTAAGACCAACCACCGCGCCTTTCGGGCGGTTTTGCATCCGGTCGGAAATCGCCACCATCCCGTCATTGTTAAAACCAAAGCGGTTGATGACAGCACGGTCCTCGGTCAGGCGAAACAGACGCGGTTTGCTGTTGCCATTCTGGGCCTGCGGGGTGGCTGCCCCTACTTCTAGAAAGCCGAAGCCGGCCCGTGCCAGTGGCGCAATCGCTTGCGCATTTTTGTCAAACCCGGCAGCCAGCCCAAGCGGATTGTCCAGCTGTAAGCCAGCGACGTGGCACTGCAACCGCGATGACGTCACCTCGCGGCGGGCAGCTACGGGGGCAATGCCCATCTGTAGGGCCTTCAGAGCAACCCCATGCGCCCGTTCCGGATCAAGGCGGCGCAGGGCAATGAGACCCAGTTTTTCGATCATCTTCATGACATGTCTTCGGGGAACTGGTGCGTTCCATTCACCTTTGGCAAGGGTTTGGACCAAACGATATCGTCTAGATACAGAGCGCGGTACAAATGTGGGAACAGCGCGCCACCGCGTGAGGGCTCCCATTTTAAATCCGGACCCAAAAGGTCGGCCTCAAGCGCCAGCAACATCAGGTCGTCTTCCTGTGCAAAATGCTTGGCGGCGGTCTCAGCAACTTGTGCCGCAGTTGAGAAATGAACAAACCCATCCGCCAGATCTATAGGAGCGCCCTTGGTCACACCGCTGTTGGTCAACACGGCCCATTCACTTTTGCGGAATATTTTATAGATAAGCATGATGCGGTGATGCCTCTAACATGATCAGCCGTCAAGCAGGGGCAGGTGAAAATTATGACATCCGCCCCAATCAGGTTTTGACTTACACAAGCTATAGTGTCTTTAATGTCCATATAAGTATACTTTTAGGAGTATTTTGGATGATTTTTAGATTAATTTTGAGCATTATTTTTTTTAGCGTAAGTGCCGGGTTTGCTGCTGAAAATTATCGGTTAACCATTCTGCATACCAATGATTTCCATGCGCGGTTTGAGCCGATCAGCAAATATGACAGCGCTTGTGGTGTGACTGATAATGCCGAGGGAAAATGCTTTGGTGGCTCCGCCCGACTGGTAACGGCGATTGAACTGGCCCGCCAACGCAACCCCAATTCAATTTTGGTAGATGGCGGCGATCAGTTTCAGGGGACACTGTTTTATACCTACTATAAAGGCCGGTTGGCCGCTGAAATGATGAACAAATTGGGCTATGACGCCATGACGGTGGGCAACCATGAATTTGATGACGGCCCGGAGGTTCTGAGCGGTTTTATTGATGCAGTCACATTCCCGGTTTTGATGTCAAATGCAGATATCAGCGCTGAGCCGCGCCTGCTGGGCAAGCTGGCGAAATCTGCGGTCATCGAGCGCGGTGGCGAAAAACTTGGCTTAATCGGGTTGACGCCTGTAGACACCAGAGATCTGGCCAGTCCGGGGGACAACATAAGTTTCACAGATCCGGTGGCGGCAGTACAGCGTGAAGTTGACGAACTGACTGCCAAGGGAGTGAACAAAATCATCGTATTGTCACATTCGGGGTATGGCGTGGATCAGCGGGTTGCAGCCGACACTACAGGCGTGGATGTGATTGTTGGGGGGCATTCCAATACGTTTTTATCCAATATCTCTGATCGCGCCGAAGGGCCCTATCCAACGATGGTTGGCAATACCGCGATCGTATCTGCCTATGCTTATGGAAAACTTCTGGGAGAACTGACAGTTCTGTTCGATGAGGCCGGTGGGGTTGTCAGCGCTGCGGGAGAGCCGTTGATTATGGATGCAGGCGTTGATGAGGATGCGCAAACGGTACGGCGGATCGCCAAGGCATCGGCGCCGTTGGAAGCAATACGTCAAAAGATTGTGGCCCATGTCGGGGCTGAGATGATCGTTGGTGGGTGCCGCGCGCGCGAATGTGAGATGGGGGTCTTGATCGCCGATGCGATGCTCGAGAGTGTGAAATCTCAAGGCGTCCAGATCGCCATTCAAAATGGCGGGGGTATTCGGGCCAGTCTTGACACAGGCGAGGTCACAATGGGCGAAATATTGACCATCTTACCATTTCAGAACACTCTCTCAACCTTTAGAGTTTCAGGGGCCACTTTGCTTGCGGCTTTGGAAAATGGTGTCAGCCAAGTCGAGGAGGGCGCAGGTCGCTTTCCACAGGTGGCGGGCCTTACCTATGCATTCGACCCTGCGGGCACGGTTGGTAAACGCGTAAGTGACGTACGGGTACTACACAGCGGCAGAGCTGTTCCGCTTGATCCCGTCAAGCTGTATTCGGTGGTATCTAACAATTATCTTCGCAATGGAGGGGATGGGTACAAAATGTTCAAGACGGCCCAGGATGTGTATGATTTTGGACCCGATTTGGCCGATATCGTTGCAGAATATATGGCGGCTCACGCTCCGTACCAGCCGTACCTGGCGGGGCGGATTATTGAAAAATAGAGCAGTCTTTATGGGCGTCGGTCAGTCAAAGCTTTATGTTTGGTGATCAATGCAATCGATGTGGCCGTAAAATTGATTGTAAAGATAAATCACTGAGTTCCCGCACCAGGTCTTTTGTGAGGCCCCCCACCAATCCAGAATGAACGCAGTGTACTTGAGCCAAGATTAAAGATGAGGCCACTTTGGCCGTAACATTTGACGCAATAGCGCCTTGTCGTTTAGCTTTTTGCACCCAATGAAGAATCATTTGAAAGAAATCTGAACTCTCTGACTGCATGGCTTTTAAAGATGCCTGCCCAAGATCCCGCTGTTCTCGCGTTGCTTGCATCAACAAACAGCCCTGAGGGAACTGTTTGTGGAGGGCAAAAATTTTATCAATGAAATTGTCTACTTGAACCTGAAATGGTTTGCCATCGTTAATAATGCCCCCGAACGTATCTCTGACTGTCTGCCCGTATAGCGACAGACATTCGGCAATAAGCCCGTCTTCACCACCAAACTCTCGATAGAGGCCTGGTTTGGATAAGTCGAGTTGGCGGCACAATTCGTTTAAAGATCTGGTCGACAATCCGTCATGCCAGTAAAGCGCCATGGCAT
>OCVR010000079.1_pt1 | contig 70870 bp, 80 predicted proteins | sample 1539091 | NCBI WGS metagenome assembly OCVR01 (sample SAMEA3355530, study PRJEB22509) | marine metagenome | biome: marine; feature: coastal ocean; material: water | place: USA | collected 2010-08-07 | depth 16 m | reverse complement strand
CATCTAAAACAACATAATACCAAATCTCTGCGATTGGTGCAATGATTGAAATATCCCGTACAGTTTGACGTTAGGAGCCACATCATACGCGAGATCGACCGAACTGACCCTGAAACCCGAAAGTTAACAGTTATGAATTCGGCAGTGGTGTTATCCGCTTCAGCAACCACATGACCATTTGCATCTGCGTAAACCGTAGCGCCGACAATGCCCGTCATTGCTGCAATGACTGTAGCGGCAGGACCCAGTGTGTTGTTTTCGCCGTAAATCGCGAGCGTAAATTCATCGTCATAGGTCGTCCCGCTCGAACTGTCGTGATCAAGTGTGAAGGTAAGATTTCGGACAGGATTGGCGAAATCCCAAGACCCTGTGATGGGAGACATGATAAAAGCAGCACCAAATTCGGAAACGTTAGTGCCTCCAGCTGTGCCATTCCAAGCATCGTCCCGCAATTGTCGTGTTGTTGCCGCCTTCAGAAATCGTGGTTGTACCACCCTCTGTGAAGCCGTCGCCACCGAACCATACTGCATTGTCTAGAACTGCCATTACCGTATTCCTTACTCACATAAACACGTGAGAATCGTGGGAGTTCTCACAGATTTAAAGTGTTAAGTATCTGGGGAAAAAGAAACTATGTGGTCCACTTTGCGGCCGAAAAGGGCGCGCGCGAAATGACCTGTTGAAAGAATAATGCCTGTGTCCGCAGGAGAGCGATCACCCAGCGTCATATCGCCACTGGAGTAGGTTCCAGGTTGAACGCCAGCACCCGAGATGTTGGCTGTTCCTGCAGAAATGGTAACACTATTACCAAAGATCGTTTGCATCAGCGTTGTTGCGTCCGCTGTATTCACAATCGATAAATCAGATTCGATAGGCATGGTCGTATTCTTTGGTCTTAGGAAAGCGGCTTTTGCCTAATGTTTTTGCCGATTTATTTTGGCATCAACCAGAGTTCAGGCGGATCCTGAAAATTGGTGGCATGTCTAAAACAAACCAACAGGTTACACACGGCAAAGAAACATTCCTCATCTCGAAGACCGAGACAATTTGACGGTCTGTATCGGTTAGCTGTGTATACAAGGTGTGGTGGAATAAGCCAAAATAGGGAACATTACACGTAAGTCGCTTTAATGAAGTCTAATTTGGGGTGCGTTGAAAAATTTTCATAGGCATCTGAAAAACATCATGGTGCGTGGAGCAACACCCTGTGCTGCCCGGGACTTAGCTTGTGCCGCGAAAATGCTAGGTCTTTTGAGACTTCGGCCAAGTGACAGCGGGTAGAAGTGTCCCGACGCAATCACCAAACCCGATGTTAAAACCGTCGCCACGCGCGGTGCCGCGCAGGGTCATGGTGTCGCCATCTTCAAGGAAACCGCGCGTTTCGCCTGTGTCCAGCGTGAACGGTTCGCGGCCTGCCCAACTTAGTTCCATGAGCGAGCCGTATTCAGAGCGATCCGCACCAGAGATCGTGCCAGAACCCAGCAAATCTCCCGCTGTCATCGCACAACCGCTGCTCGCATGATGGGCCAATTGCTCGGCAGCTGAGTAATACATGCAATTGTAATTGGTCTTCGCAATAGAGCTGGCCTTAGCCGCGCCTTCGGGCTGCATCAGCACCTCTAGTTCGATATCATAAAGGCCATCTTTGGTGCCATTGAGATAAGGCAAAAGCGTGAAGTCACGCGCGGGCGTTGGTGCGCGGAACGCTTCGAGTGCGGTAGCCGTCACGATCCAAGGGCTAATGGTCGTGCCAAAGGCTTTGCCCTGAAACGGACCAAGCGGTTGGTATTCCCAGCCTTGGATGTCACGCGCGGACCAATCGTTTAAAAGCACATAGCCGAAGATCATTTCATCGGCCTGATCCACGGTGATTGGTTGGCCAAGATCGCTGCCCTTGCCAACAATCGCACCCATTTCAAGTTCGATATCAAGGCGTTTGGAGGGGCCAAAACTCGGCATCTCCGCATCGGGTGCTTTGGTCTGGCCATTGGGGCGGTGGATGCCCGTGCCTGACACAACAATGGAGGACGAACGCCCATTGTAGCCTATCGGGATATTGAGCCAGTTTGCAGGCAAGCTGGCCGCGCCGCGCAAGATCGCACCCATGTTTTGCGCATGTTGACGGCTTGCGAAAAAGTCGGTGTATTCGGCCACAAGGAAAGGCATGTGCAGATCGACATGTGCGCGAGGCACAAGCATGTCTTTTGCAATCACCTCGTCCTTGGATCCTTTTGCAAGGATCTCGGTAAGACGCGCGCGCAGGGTAGTCCATGTGTCGTGGCCCGCTTCCATGACCTCATTCCAGAAGGGCACATCGAAAATCGGATCGGCGCCCAGATCGATTAGTCCTGCCTCTTCGGCTGCACGGCAATCAAGGATCATATCACCAATCGCGACACCGCACCTTGGCTCCAGACCGTCTGTCGAGAAAACGCCATAAGGCAGGTTGTTCAACGGGAAATCGGTCTCGGCCGAGTTGGCCGAGGCCACCCAAGAAAATTGCAGTGTCATAGGTCGTCCTTTGGTCGCCCTGTGTGACATCACACGAGGGTCACAGTGGTGTTGCTTTACTTCTTGCCGGATGAGCCGTCGAATTTCTTTTCGATATCATGCCAGCAATCGATGTAGTCATCTTGAAGCGGCGCTTCGTTCGCGGCGAAGGGCGTCAGGTGTTGCGGGAAGCGGGTCTCGAACATGAACGACATGGTGTTGTCCAGCTTATGCGGTTTGAGATCCGCATTGGACGCGCCTTCAAAGGCATTTTTGTCTGGTCCATGCGGAATCATCATGTTGTGCAGGCTCATCCCGCCGGGGATGAAGCCTTTGGGCTTCGCATCATATTGACCGTATATATTGCCCATCAATTCGGACATGATGTTTTTGTGATACCAAGGTGGGCGGAACGTATCCTCTGCCACCATCCAGCGTTCGCGAAACAGCACGAAATCAATATTTGCGGTGCCTTCTTGACCAGAGGGCGCGCTCAAGACCGTGTAAATCGACGGATCAGGATGATCAAAGAGGATTGCACCAACGGGGCAATAGTTCTTGAGATCGTATTTGTAGGGCGCATAGTTGCCGTGCCACGCAACCACATCCAAAGGCGAATGACCGATCTTGGTTTCATGAAACTGGCCGCACCATTTGATGGTCACGGTTGAAGGGGCATCGCGGTCCTCGAACGCGGCGACTGGCGCTTTGAAATCTCGACGGTTTGCCAAGCAATTCGCGCCAATCGGACCACGACCCGGTAGGTCGAATTTCTGACCATAGTTTTCGCAAACAAACCCACGCGCAGGCCCGTCGAGCACTTCAACACGATAAAGGAGGCCACGTGGAATGATCGCGATCTCTTGTGGCGCAACGTCAAGCACGCCGAGTTCCGTACAAAATCGCAGATGGCCTTCTTGCGGTACGATCAACAATTCTGAATCAGCGGAAAAGAAGTATGCGTCTTTCATGCTCTCGGTGACCAGATAGATATGGCTCGCCATGCCGACCTGCGTGTTCACATCGCCCGCAGTCGTCATGGTGCGCATACCTGTGAGCCACGTCGAACTCCGCTCTGAATGTGGCACAGGATCCCAGCGATATTGCCCTAGGCTGATAACGTCAGGATCAATATATGGCGCGGATTTCCAGTATGGCAGATCGATCTTGGTGTAGCGATGGGAGTGTTTGACAGACGGGCGAATACGGTAGCACCATGTTCGCTCATTCTGATGGCTTGGGGCGGTGAAAGCGGTGCCGCTTAGCTGCTCGCCGTAAAGACCGTAATTGCATTTTTGCGGGCTGTTCATGCCTTGGGGCAAAGCGCCGGGCAGGGCTTCGGTTTCAAAGTCATTTCCAAAGCCCGGCATGTATCCGGGGGTCGTGCCCATGGGTGTTTGCGCCGAAGTCAGTGTAGAGGGTTTGATTTTCGTACTCATGGCCGACACCTCGCGTTGCGTCACTCAGATTTATATAACCGCGATAGCATATTGTGGTTGAGCCGCCTAGCTAGGCTTAGAAGTCGATGGTCACATCCGGCAAGTTCAGCGATTTCATCAGGTCGCGCAATTCCTGACGCGCTGCGACGTTGGAGATGTTCATCTGTTTGACGCCTACGTCCTTCAGATCCAGCAGAGTCAAACCACGCGGAAACAGCTCGCGAAAGATCACACGTTCATTGAAGCCCGGAGCAACACGAAAGCCGATGCGTTTGGCAAGTTGCCCAATCGCGGCTTCCATCTTTTGTTTGTTCACCATGTTTTGCGCGCCCATCCGATTGCGCAGCACGATCCAATCAATCGGACGCAGCTTCGCTTGCGAACGTAATTGGCGCGCATTCCAAACCATTTCGGAATAGACCGACGGGCCTTTGATCTTAACACCGTCCGTGTCCGTATGGGCTAGCAGGTCGAAATCAACAAAACTGTCGTTTAAAGGCGTGACTAGCGTATCGGCAAGCGAATGCGCGACTTGGCTGAGGCGCGTGTGAGAACCGGGGCAATCGATCACAATGAAATCGCTGTCGGGTTCAAGTGTGGCAACTGCCGCCGACAAGCGGTGGTCATACACGTTCTCGCCTTCGCGCAGGTTATTTTGATCAATCTCGGGCAGCTCGCGGTAGTCGGGGCTGGGCAGGTCGATCCCTTGATCGCTTAGGAACGATCTGCGGTTCGCCACATAGCGCCCAAAGGTTTTCTGGCGCAAATCCAGATCCAATACGCCAACCTTATGGCCCATGCGCACAAGTGCGGTCGCCACATGCATCGAAACGGTGGACTTGCCAGCCCCGCCTTTTTCGTTTCCGACTACGATTATATGCGCCATGCGATGGGTTCCTTGAGCTCTTATGAATAACGGAATTAGAGCAAGTCCCGATCAAGGGGAAGGGGCAGCGCGTGCCATTTTGGAAACCGCAGTTTTGCGGTCACTTAGCCTGTGAGCGGCAAACGGGTGATTTGCACGAAGTGACCATCCGCGCGTTCGCCAACTAACGTGAGGTGTGCCAGCGCAAAAGATGTGTGCAACAGCGGTGTGAAAACGCGGGTTGCTTTGGCGTGTACCTCTTCGCTTTGTGGGTCTTTGAGTGGTCCTGTCAGTGTCACGTGAAACTGGTAGTCATCCATCACGTAGGGATATCCCCATCGATGAAGATTTGCGATTTGCGCGTCGCTGAGACGGGATTTCATCCGGCGTGCAATGGCGTCATTGGTGAGTGGCGCGCGCAAAACATCCATGTTGCGCACAACGGTGCTCGCGAGGGACTTGAGCGCTGTGTCATCGCCCTTGATTGTCAGGGCAAGAAAACGACCAATAGATTTGAGCTGTAGCGCGCCTGGCGTGACGGGGCTTACCGTTGCGCAAAGTGTGTTGAAAGCGTGTTGCAGGTCCGCTTCGGTCTTGCCATCGGCCAAATGGAAGGGCGCTTTCACAGTGGCGTGAAACCCATATTTGCAAGGGCGTTTTGTATAGTCTTCAGCCGCATGTGCGCGCGCTCGCGCGATGTCCCAGCCGAGCCATTTCGCGCCCGTTTCTCCAATGGCCTCATCGAAGGTGTAATAGATCCCGTAACGCTCAAACATCGCGTGCCTTTCGCGTCGCAAGATATACGCCAAGGGATGCGACTGCCAAGCCGAGCCATGCGATGGGTGGCATCACTTCGCCCAGCAAAAACCATGCAATCAGGGCGGCAAGGGGCGGCACCATGAAGAAGAGTGCTGACACGCGGCTCACATCGCCCGCGCGGATCATTGCGAGCAGTAGGCCCACAGCGATGAGCGAGTTGCCGATCACAAGGTAGGCGAGCGCTGCGATAAAGGCACCGCTCCACTCCACTTCGAAGCTGTCTTGTAGCGCGAGCGCGGGGAGGATGCCGATGAATCCTGCGGTGTAGCCGATGAGGTTAGATGTGACGGGATGATGGTTTAGGCCAAAGCGTTTCTCCCAAAGCGATCCGCTGGTGATTCCAAGAAGTGCGATGGCGGCGCAGCTTAACCCGAAGAGCGCGGGTGGCTCGATATCTGTGCGCGATCCGATCACTAAAAGGGTGCCGCACAGACCCAGTGCAAGTCCGATCCAACTGCGTCGCCCGATAACCTCGGCGCTCCAGATTGGGGCTATAAGGGCGACAAGGATGGGTTGAAACGACATCAAAAGCGCGCCTGTGCCAGCGCCTACACCCGAGTCGAATGCGAAGTAGTTCATCCCGAAATACACCGCTTGGATCAGGAAGCCGACCAAAGCCAAATGCGCCCATTCGGTTCGGGTTTTTGGCAAGGGTGGTCTGATGATCGCGAAAAGCAGGGCCATGATTATGATTACACAGCCGAAACGCAGCGCGAGCAGCGTCATGGGGTCTGTGTAGAGCAGGCCGATTTTGGCGACGGAATATCCCGTGGACCAAAGTGCGAGGAATATGAACGGCGCAAGGATGAGCCAGAGAGGGCGGGGTGTCATTAGACAGATATTGCTTTAGCGAACAGAGGGCGTTGGTCCAAGTCGTGCGCTTATTGCGGCGCTGTGTCTAGCTGTTAGATTTTTTGGCCAGTCGTTCGGGGTGTCCAATACGCACGTCTAATTAGGTTTCGCGTCAATGTCGGGTATGCGGGACGAAGTCCCCGTTGAGCAGGTTCCACTGCTAGGCTATGCTTATTCAATGAGCAAGCCAATCTTGAGAATATTGAAGGGACCTTCTCCAACCCAAGAAGGCACATCTCAGGCCGTCACGGCAGGGCTGAGTTCAGTCTTTTCCGCTGCCAGTAACGCGGCAGATTTATTCCCACATGACATCGAAGGTCTTCTTCAAGTACTGCATTTCCGCAACCAAATAGCTAAGGCTGCAAGCCGACGAAGTCGTTGGTTCGGCGGCCGAATTTTTTACCAAGTTTTCAGGCGAGGACTCTGATTACATTCCAATATCAGGAACTCATCTTCGGCAAACTCTTTCCATTGTAAATATCGACATACCGGATTTTATTGTTGCTTCTGGTAAGTATTTACTGCGTCTGGATATCTCAGAAGAAGCTGCCAAAGCTCTTTCGGAAAAGCGCGGCTTGTGACAATGCCAACTCAGCAACAACACATCGGTTGGTTTGGGCTCCAACCCGTCATTTGTTACAGCTCGAATATGATTCAAACCACCTTTAGCAATCGCTCAAAACGTAAACCGCCGCCCCAAAATAGGAGCGGCGTTAAATTGGAAAGTGCCCTGTGTGCTGCAGCACGCAGGGCCACCGAAACTTCGGAAGTAACCTAAGTTTAGAAGCCCAAACCTTCGTACTTTTTCTTGAACTTGGAGACACGGCCGCCAGCATCCATCAAGCGTGTGCCGCCACCAGTCCACGCAGGGTGCGCCGACGGGTCGATGTCGAGCGCGAGCTGGTCGCCCTCTTTGCCATATGTGGATTTCATCTGGTGGATCGTACCATCGGTCATCTTCACGTTGATGATGTGGTAGTCTGGGTGAATATCGTTTTTCATCAGTGCGCTCCTTAGCCTTTGAGTGGCTTGTAGTTTGTATCTTCTGCGATACGTGCGGATTTACCGCGGCGTGAGCGCAGATAGTACAGCTTGGCGCGGCGAACACGGCCACGGCGCACAACTGTGATGCTGTCAACGTTGGTGGAGTGCAATGGGAACACACGTTCCACGCCTTCACCGAATGAGATTTTGCGAACTGTGAAAGAACCCGCGATGCCTTTGCCGTTTTTGCGGCCAATGCACACGCCTTCGTAGTTCTGAACACGAGAGCGCGTGCCCTCGGTTACTTTGTAGCCAACGCGAATGGTGTCGCCAGCTTTGAAATCGGGAATGTCTTTCCCGAGTGCGGAGACCTGTTCGGCCTCCAATTGTGCGATAAGATTCATGTCCTATCTCCTATGTATGCTCGCGGTTGTTCCGCAAAGGTTTATGCGTCCTCAGAGCTCTTGGTCTTCATCCGGGTCCCTGTTGTGCGCTGCACACCAAGCCCGCCAGAGGTCAGGTCGACGTTCTTTTGTTAGCCTTTCGGCCATAGCCTGCCGCCAGTTAGATATCTTCGCGTGATGGCCGGACTGAAGTATTTCCGGTATCGCACGATCCTTCCAGACCGCAGGTTTCGTATACTGAGGATGCTCTAGGAGACCATGCGAGAACGATTCGTCCTGCGTGGAATCATAGTTCCCAAGCACGCGCGGTATAAGCCGCACTGTCGCATCAATCAAGGCCTGCGCCGCAATCTCGCCGCCTGTGAGGATAAAGTCACCAAGGCTGACCTCTTCGATGTCGTATTCCTCGATCACACGCTCATCGACCCCCTCAAAACGCCCACATAACAAGGTGATCCCATCGCAAGCCGCAAAGCGCTGCGCCATTTTTTGATCAAGGTGCTTGCCGCGCGGGGACAAATAGACGCGCGGCCAATTCCCCCGCTCAGATTCTGCCGCCTTATCAAGCGCTTTGCCCAGCACGTCCGCCCGCAAAACCATCCCCGCGCCGCCGCCTGCTGGCGTGTCATCCACGTTGCGATGTTTGGTTTCCCCGAAAGGGCGCAGATCAATCGTTTCCATCTGCCACAGCCCTTCTTGCAAGGCTTTGCCTGTGAGGGATGCACCAAGAACGCCGGGGAAAGCATCAGGAAACAAGGTGATAATCTGCGCGCGCCACACGCCTGCAAGTTCCGGTGTCGGCGTCATCAACTCGCGCGGCTTAAAGGTCGGACGGATCGCTTTTCGACCATGAGAGCGGGGAGTATCAGTCATATCAAAGTACCTTTAACCTCAGTTGCCCAAGCAGATCAGCGGCTTGGCGTTTGGAGATGATCGCGCCTTTGAAACGACGTGCGTCGCTCATTTGAAGGCCGCCAAGGTCGGAATTGCGCAGGTCCGCGCCTTGGAAATTAGCCTCACTTACATTGCTTTCGCGTAGGGAGCATTCGTCGAAAAGTGCGTTGCGAAAATCGCCACATGTGAGGTCGGCTTGATCGAAATTCACCGCCGTGAGGGTCGCATCTCGGAGGGTGATTTTTTGCATTTGGGAAAGGCCAAGATTGCACTTTTTGAACGCCAGCTCATTTGTCGTGGTGTCAGTAAAATCTACGCCGAGCATTTTGCAGCCCTCAAACGCCACATCTGCGAATTGGCTGTGCTTGAAGCTGGTGTTGCTCAGGTCATCGTCCTTAAAGGCAACTTGCGAAAAGCGCGCGAAACGAAAGCTGGCTTCCACACTACGGCATCCCGAGAACACCACATCTTCGAGGATGCAGTGATCGAGATTGGCGTGGCGTAAATCGCATTTTTCAAAGCGCCATTCCGCAAGATCGGCTTCGGCGAAATCAACGCCAATAAACGAACAGTTTTGCAAGTGAACAGGCACACCGTCGCGCAGCAAATCGGCGATATCACCGGTGGTTAACGCCTGCTCTGAAAGGGTCCGCGGATCACTCATTTATTCAAACAGGCCCAATGGAGGATCTGAAATAATGCGACCTGCTTTGAGGTCAACTGTGGGTACAGCGTCCAAAGTAAACGGCAGCAAAACGGCCGTTTTTAGGTTGGGGCCATGTACTTCCAGCAGGTCACCCGCGCCGTGGTTCTGGACATTCTTCACACGGCCAAGCGTGACGCCGCCTGTGTCAACGACCTCAAGCCCTTCGAGGTCGGTGTGGTAATATTCGTCATCGGGCAGATCGGGCAGTTGATTGCGGTGCGCGAACAGTTTTTGACCGCTGAGTGCGTCTGCATCTTCCTTGCTGCTCACGTTAGACAAACGCGCGGAATAGCCGTTTTTCACGGGGCCAAGTAGTGTCAAATTCAAAGTGCGTCCATCGTCTAGACGCAAAGGGTTATAGTCAGCAATATCAGAGGGTTGTGCGCAAAAACTTTTGATGCGCACATCGCCTTTGACACCAAACGCGCCGCCGATGGAGCCGACACAAATCAAATCATCGCTCATTCTGAAACTCCTCTACAAATGCCGCTTTTCATCGCGCCGCCCGCATTGAGACATTTATCAAGCGCGGCGTTACGTTCATAAAAGACACCGATCACGAAGGCGGTGCCGAGTAAGATGGGCAGGCGGATCAAACGAAACATTTACCGCTCCTCAATACGTAAATCAGGGGTGCGCGTTTCCCAACCTGCTTTTTCAAGCTCAGGCGATTGGGACGCTTCAAGAGGGTAGCCAATACAGAGATATGCGACAAGGCTCCATCCGTCGGGGCAGTCAAGGTCGCGTGCTAAGCGGGGTGCGTCGAGGATGGACACCCAGCCCACGCCAAGGCCGCGCGCACGTGCAGACAGCCAGAATTGCATGACAGCGGCAACGACAGAATAACGGCGCATCTCCGGCATAGTGCCCGCGCCAAGACCTTTGCCTTGCTCCGTGCTGTCATCGCAAAAAATCGCCAGTTGCACAGGCGCTTCGCGCATACCTGAGAGCTTGAGATTGGCATAGGTCGCCGCGTCATCGCCGGAATATCCGGCAAGGGCTTGGGTATTCTCGGTTTCAAAGTTGTTCAAAGCTGCGCTGCGGGCTGCCTCGGAGGAGACACGCACAACGCGCCAGGGTTCGCTCAGACCCACAGACGGGGCGAGCGGGATGGATTGCAAACACTCTGCGAGCAGGATTTCATCCACGGGGGTCGTGTGGAAGCGGCGCACATCGCGCCGCCACCGGAACAAAGCGGTGAGGTGATCCCGAAACTCGGTATCGAAATCGGGACCAACCATCGCCTGTGCTTACTCTGCTGCTGCGTCTTCTGCAGGTGCTTCTGCTGGCGTTGCGGCTGCTTCTGCGGCCTCAGCTGCTTTTGCGGCTTTCTCTTCTGCGCGCTCAACAGCTTTCTTGCCCGGTGCACCCTTCTTCGGGTTAGAGCGCTCAACCTTGTCTTTCAGGCCAGCTGCTTCGAGCATGCGGGACACACGGTCTGTTGTTTGTGCGCCTTCACCAAGCCAGTACTGAACGCGCTCAACGTTCATTTTCACGCGCTCTTCGCTGTCTTTTGGAAGAAGTGGGTTATATGTGCCCAACTTTTCGATGTAGCGACCATCGCGTGGCATGCGGCTATCCGCTGCAACGATACGGTAAAATGGACGCTTCTTGGAACCGCCGCGGGCGAGACGAATTTTCATAGCCATGGTGTAGTACTCCTAAGTTTTCTTTTGCGGATCGGTGAGTTCACGGATCCTATGATTGGTGTTGTTTGTGGTGGTGGATCACTTCCTCAATGATGAAATTGAGGAATTTCTTGGCAAATTCAGGATCAAGATCGGCCCTGTTTGCAAGGTCTTCCAGCCGCGCGATTTGCGTGGCCTCGCGTGTGGGATCGCTTGGCGGCAGGTCATGTTCTGCCTTCAGCTTGCCCACAGCTTGTGTGTGTTTGAACCGCTCGCCCAGCGTGTAGACGAGGATCGCATCAAGGCGGTCGATGCTGCTGCGATGCTCTTTGAGCAACTCTGCGGCTTTGATCACTGCGTCTGTCATGTGCCGGCTCCTTGTTTGGGGTGGCGGTAAATATCAACGGCATTGCCAAGCATTTGGCCTTTGCGCTCAAACGTTGCGCCAAGGCGTTTTGTCAGCGCAACAGAACGGGTGTTGCTAGGGTTCAGATAGCTAATCACACCATCCAGATCGAAATGCGCTGCGCCATATGCGCGCGCAGCGAAAGCGGCTTCAAAGGCAATACTTTTGCCCTCATAGCCATCGTGCACGTTCCAACCGAGTTCCGGCTCATCCCAGCCTTCGCGGAAAATAAAGCCACACGCACCGATCATGCGATCATCTGCTTTGTGGTGCAGGTGCCACATGCCATAGCCACGCATCAACCAGTGGCCAAAGTTGCCGGAGATCAAGCGCCAGCAGTTTGGGCGATCCAGTGGACCCCCTACCAGATGCGAACGCTCCGTCGCGTAAAAACTCTCCAGCGCATCGATATCGTTTTCAAGCGGCGCACGTAGGATTAAGCGTTCTGTCTCGATTGTGGGGATGGTCACGGTGAACGTTGTCATGCTGCGACCTCCGAAGTATGAATGTAGGCAAGCATCGTGTCGTCATGCACCGTGCGTTTCGCACCAAGGCGCTCTGCCAAAGCGATAGAGCGTGCGTTGTCTTTGTGAATGTAGCTCGCCAGTTCGGTCAGCATCAGCGTATCAAACGCAAACGCACGCGCCATTTGTGCGGCTTCATGTGCGACTCCAAGACCCTCGTTCGCCTCAGATACGAGGAAGCCGAGTTCGATCTGCGCATCACCCGGCTCAAGTCCAAGGATCACAAAGCCCAATAGTTCTTCGCTGTCCACGTCCACAATCGACCAACCGCCATGGCCATGTAGCATCCAGCCGGAGGCGAGTTGAACAAAGTCCCACCACGCATCTTCGCGGCTCATTGGGCCACCCATGTATTGGCCGCGCTCGTTGCACATAACCTCCGCGTAAAGCGGGAAATCCTCGACAATCGGAGCGCGCAAAAGAAGTGCGTCAGAAACCAGCGTTGGGATTTGAGCTGCCACGTTTGCAGCAACTGCGGAGGGGATGCCTGTGGGGGCTTGTTCATGGCGCAGTGTCATAAAAGCGCCTCCGGTGCAGGATGGCGATAGAGATGGTCGAGCCCCATCTGCACGTTTTCATATTCCCGCTCAAACGTCGCGCCGAGACGCTCAGCAAGCGCGACGGAGCGTGTGTTGCCGGGAACGATGTTTGACGTGAGCGTTGTGAAATTAAGCTCCGCATAGGCCCACGCTCGCACAGCGACTGCTGCCTCATAAGCGATGCCTTTGCCCTCAAACCCCTCGTAGACGACCCAACCGATTTCAGGTTCTGGCCAGCCTTCTGGGTTCCAGATGCCGCAAATACCAGCGGGATTGCCTGTCTCTTTGTCCTCAATCGTGAGGTAGCCGTAACCGTGGATGTACCAATGGCCGATGTTCAACGCGAACCAGCGCCAAGCCTCATCACGTTGCGGAATGTAGCCGAAACCCTCAGAACGCTCTTTATCTGCTGAGAACGCGATGAATGGTTCTGCGTCGGGCATTTCAGGGCCACGCAAGATCAAGCGTTCTGTTTCAAAACGAGGGGCGTTGGTCAAACTCATGCGGCCCTCCGATGACGATATATAACAGTCTCATCTGCCGTTTCGTCGTCCGGAAGAGACCCGACAGGATCGATGACGCCACCAAGACGCTGCGCCAACGCGATGGAGCGCGCGTTCTTTGGATCAATGTAGCTCACGAAGGTCTCAAGCTTGAGCGTCTCTAACGCCCATGCGCGTGCAGCCTTAGCCGCTTCAAACGCAATCCCTTGGCCCTCAAATTTTGGCATAATCAGATAGCCGAGCTCGACCTCAGGAAAATGGCTCGGCTTGTTGATGCCAACTTGGCCCACAAATGCGCCGTCATGGCTTTCAATGCCCCAGCTGCCAAAGCCTTGCAAAGACCAGCTGCCAACTTCGCCAGCGACCCAATACCAGAGTTTTTTACGATCAATTGGACCGCCCATGTAGATCGAACGCTCAGACGCGAACAGCTCGACCAGAGGTGCGAAATCGCTCATCTGGTGGTGCCGTAGCGTGAGCCGCTCGGTGCGTATGGTTGGCGCGCGATCCAAGGTTACTTCTTCTTCCCGAATCCAGATAGGCCAGGGGGCAGACCCATGCCGCCACCTAGGCCACCAAGTCCACCTGGCAGTTTACCACCCATCGCCTTAGCTGCCACTTCCATCGCTTTCGGGTCCATCTTGGAGGGGTCCATGCCTGCGGGCATTCCAGCGCCGCCGCCTTTACCCATCATGCCCTTCATCGCTTGCTTGAGCATCCCGCCTTTGCCCATCTTCTTCATCATGTCGCCCATCTGGCGCTGCATTTTGAGAAGCTTGTTCAGCTCGGACACTTCCATGCCCGCACCTTTGGCGATCCGCTTTTTACGGGACGCCTGCAACAATTGAGGGTTCGCGCGTTCGCGCTTGGTCATCGACTGGATCAGGGCGATCTGCTGCTTGAGAATGCGATCATCAATGCCCGCGCCCTCCATCTGCTTGGCCATTTTTCCCATGCCTGGCATCATTCCCATGATCCCTTCCATGCCGCCCATCTTTTGCATTTGCTCAAGCTGGTTCTTTAGGTCGTTCATGTTGAACTGACCCTTCTGGAAGCGCTTCATCATGCGCTCGGCTTGCTCGGCCTCGATGGTTTCTTGCGCTTTCTCGACCAGCGCAACAATGTCGCCCATGCCAAGGATACGGCCCGCGACGCGCTCAGGCTCGAAGGTCTCAAGCGCGTCCATCTTTTCGCCCATGCCGACGAACTTGATGGGCTTGCCTGTGACCGCGCGCATGGACAGCGCTGCACCACCGCGACCGTCGCCGTCCATACGGGTGAGGACTACGCCAGAGATACCGATCTTGCCGTCGAATTCTTCTGCGACTTCAACCGCGACCTGACCTGTGAGGCCATCGACAACGAGCAGAGTCTCACGCGGGTTCACCGCGTCGCGCACATCTTCAACCTCTTTCATTAAGGTTTCGTCGATTTGCAAACGACCCGCGGTGTCGAGCATGTAGACGTCGTAACCGCCCAATGTCGCCTGTTGCTTGGCGCGCTTGGCGATCTGAACTGCGCTCTCGCCCGCAACGATTGGCAGCGTATCCACGCCAATCTGAGTACCGAGGATCGCAAGCTGTTGTTGCGCCGCAGGGCGGTAAATATCGAGCGAGGCCATAAGCACGCGCTTGCCGTTCTTTTCGCTCAAACGCTTGGCGAGTTTACCTGTCGTTGTCGTCTTACCGCCGCCTTGCAAACCGACCATCAGGATCGGAGCTGGAGCATTATCGATCTTTAGCTCACCCGGCTCACCTTCACCGCGCAGAACGTGCTGAAGTTCGTCGTGAACGATCTTAACAACTTGCTGGCCGGGGGTGATAGACTTGGTAACCGCTTGGCCCGTGGCCTTTTCCTGCACGGCTTTGACGAAATCGCGCGCGACGGGCAGGGACACGTCCGCCTCAAGCAAAGCAACACGCACTTCGCGCAGGGCGGTTTTCACATCCTCATCGGACAAAGCACCTTGCTTGGTCAGACGATCAAAGACACCGCCGAGGCGTTCGGATAGATTTTCAAACATGCCTAAGATCCTTTAGCCGTGTGCAAGTTAAGACCCATGTAGGAAGGCCCAGCGAATGTTCCAAACGAGAAACGCACCAGTGGGCGCGACGCGCTGACTGGTGGCGATCCTCATGCAATTGAGGACCGGAAGGTTTATGCTTCCGGATGTAGATTGGCGTTTAGGCTTTCGGTGGCTTGGAGTCAACAGGTGCGGGTGCTTTGAGCCATGCGTTAATAGCATCTGCGATCCGCTTGAGCGCAGGGCCACTGACGTGGTGTTGTGTGATCGGGTGTTCGCCTTGACGCATACCTTTGTCGAACACCAAAACACTACGTGCTGTGTCGTGCCTGTCCTTTTTCGCGTGGCCTAGATCACCAAGCGCGTGGATGACTTGACTGTGGCCTCGTATGTTACGCGCGAAAGGTGATTGTGTCGCCGTTACGATCAAAGATTACCTGCACACGGCGAACAATGAGATGGATAAGCAAGGCGGAGAACCCTGCAGAGACGCTTAGCACAATGCCTGCTACCCACTCTCCCGCCATCAAAGACCCGACTGTACCCGCACACAACGCAAAGAAAAAGAAGTCAAGCACGGCTGATACCAGAATTGGGCGATCCTCGATGACCAAAGTGGAATATGTGTTGCGCGCAATTTTCATGTGAAGCGTTTGGCGCGCTAGGGTGGGATTGCCAAAGGTGCGCTTGTTGTAATTTCAAACCAAACCAGTGAATATGGCGAGAAACGTGGATTGACGCACAGAAAGGGCTTTGAATGGACAATTGGGACGAAGTGCGCACCGCCTATCAGGTCGCGCGCATGGGCACGGTTAGCGGGGCTGCGGATATCCTAGGGGTGCACCATGCGACGGTTATTCGCCATGTTGATGCGCTTGAGGCGCGCCTTGGTGTGAAGTTGTTCCAACGTCACGCGCGCGGTTACACTGCCACCGAAGCGGGTGAGGACCTGTGCCGCGTGGCGCAAGCAACAGATGAGCAATTCAGCCAACTCGCGGGGCGCGTAAAAGGCAAGGGTGAAGAGGTTTCGGGCGAGCTGGTTGTGACCTCTCTCAATGGGCTCGCGCCGCTCATGTCACCCACGTTGAGCGCGTTTCAAGAACGCTATCCTGATATCACCGTGCGGTACCTAACGGGTGAACGCCTGTTTCGTCTAGAATACGGCGAGGCACATGTTGCCATTCGGGCTGGGGCTGCGCCTGATCAGCCGGACAATGTGGTGCAGAAATTTGTGAGCCAATCTGTCGGGCTTTATGCGGCGCAAAGCTATGTAGATCGCCACGGCATACCAGCCAGCGAAGCCGATTATGCGCAGCATCGCTTTGTAGGGCACGATCTTGAGACCAACCGTGCACCATTTTTCGTGTGGCTCAACGCTCACGTGCCGCGTGAAAACGTGCTATTCCGATCCACAGATAATCGCGCAATGGAGCTGGCGATCAGTGCTGGTGCAGGTATTGGATTTATGACCGTGAAGGATGCGGAAAGTCATCCTGATATGGTGCAAATTGCTCCGCCGCGACCAGAGTGGTACGCGTCTTTGTGGCTTGTCAGCCATGTAGATTTGCACCGCACCGCCAAAGTACAAGCCTTTTTGAAATTCGTGAAAGAGCAAGCGAAAGACTGGAACGCCGCATGACTGAGGGGCTGCGCGGTCATGGAGCAATGCTCTTGTTTTCGATGCTCGTGGCAGGGTCCTTTTCGCTTGGCGCGCTAGCATCGCCGCTCATCGCACCAGAGCTGGTCACATTTTTGCGGTTCTCGATTGCGGCGTTCATCCTTGGCAGTATTTGCGCGCTGCGTGGCGAGCTGAACGCCGGCGTTTTCACCGCTGTGTGGCGCTACGTTTTGTTGGGTGGCGTGTTTGCGACCTATTTCGTTCTAATGTTCGAGGGACTGAAAACCGCAACACCCGTGTCAGCAGCAGCGGTCTTTACGCTGACACCTATCGTCGCCGCCTTCGCGTCCTTCGTGCTTTTGCGTCAAATCACAACGTGGCGCATCGCAGGGGGTTTGAGCATTGGTGCGGTCGGTGCGCTCTGGGTTATTTTCCGCGCGGATTGGTCTGCCTTTATGCTGTTCGAAGTTGGCAAGGGCGAGATCATCTACTTCTGGGGCTGCGTGTGCCATGCGATCTACATCCCGCTCGTGCGTTTGTTGAACCGGGGCGAAAGCGCGATACTTTTCTCGTTCGGAACAACGATTGGCGGTATTCTGGTGCTCTTGGTTTGGAGCTGGCCTGAGATCTGGAAAACCGACTACGCAGCGTTGCCAAACATAGTCTGGCTGACAGTGCTATATGTGTCAGTCTTTGCGACGGCTGCGACGTTTGTGCTCGGGCAGTTCGCTTCTCTGAGATTGCCGGGGGCGAAGGTGATGGCCTACACATATTTGATCCCTTCATGGGTCACTTTGTGGGAAATCGCGCTGGGGCATGACGCACCGCGTGGATTGATTTTGGTGGGTGTCGGCTTGACCGTGCTGGCCTTAGTCGTTTTGCTAAAACATGAAGAAACAGGAGGGCGCGATGGCCGATTATCAAAAGCTGATTGATGAAGAGACATGGGCGTTTATCGAAAAGACGAACGCATGCTACCCTGAAGATACTGCGACCTTTGGGGTCGAGGATCAGCGCCGGGTATACAATGATATGTGCACCGAATTTCGGGTGCCCTATCCCGTTGGCGTCACTGCTTTTGATCACGATTATGGTGGCGTGCGGTGCCGACAGTATACCGGCGGCGGCAGTGATGTTGTTGTGATGTATTACCATGGAGGTGGCTTTGTTGTGGGCGGTTTGGACAGTCACGATGACGTCTGCGCCGAGATCTGTGCGGCCAGCGGTCATGATGTGGTGTCGGTCGATTATCGCATGGCGCCAGAGCACAAACACCCTGCAATGTTCGACGATGCGATAGCCGCGACACGCGCGGTGTTTGCGAAAACGGGTAAACCTTTGGTGCTGTGCGGGGACAGTGCGGGGGGTAATCTTGCAGCCAGCGTGTCGCATATGGCGCGCGGAACAGAGTTGGATATTCGCGGGCAAGTTTTGATATATCCGGGCCTTGGCGGGGATTTTGATAAGGGTTCGTATCTGGAGTTTGCAGACGCCCCGATGCTCACGCGCGATGATATCGTGATCTACCGTGATGTGCGCTTGGCGGGGGAAGAACCTGTGGGCGACCCAAGCTACGCGCCTTTGCATGACAGTTCTTTTGAAGGCTTGCCGCCAACTGTGATCAACACCGCGCAATGTGACCCGCTAAGCGATGATGGCGTGGACTATGAAGCGGCCTTAAAGGCCGCTGGCGTGTCAGTGCACCGTGTCGATGAAGCAGGTTTGGTGCATGGCCATTTGCGTGCGCGGCACATGTCTGCGCGCTCAAGCGCGAGTTTTGAGCGGATCAAAGAAGCGGTGAGTGCATTGGCGGCGGGCCGCTGGCCTTACTAATTCAGAAATGGTTTGGCCGTCATGGTTGACGGAATTGGCACGCCAAGGCGCGACAGGATTGTGGGTGCGAGTTGCAACTGGTGCAATGGCGTATCGGTGCTTGGCCCATTTGCGTCGCCAAAGTAATAGAGCGCGAACTCTTGCTGCAATGGATCGCGCGCGCCGTGATGCCCGCGTGAGTCTTGGCCGTGATCTGCGGTGACGATCACCTCATAGCCCATCTCGCGCCAGCGCGGAATGAAAGGGGCGAGCATTTCGTCCATCACAAAACAGGCATGGTCCATCTCATGGCTTTCGTGCTGAAAGCGATGCCCCATGCTATCGAGCGTGCACGTGTGCAGGATGCCATAATTCAGATTGTTTTTCAGCGCGAGATTGGTGAGCGTCGCGAAGAGATCTAGATCGGACGGCGTCATTTGATTGGCTGCACCGTAGCCCGTCATCGAATGGAAGCGACCATGGTTGATCGTCTCGCTTTCAGGTTCGTCGTATTCAATATCGCGCACGTAATCGAAGGGATGGCGGTTGAAAAACTCTGACCAGAAGGAATGGGTGACCGCGCCTGTTATACCGCCCGCTTTTCTTATTTCAGAGAAGAGGTCAGGTTTATTGATGCGAAACACATTTCCGTTGCCCGTGCAGCCATGTTCCTGCGGGGTCACACCTGTGTGGATAGACGCATAACAGCTTGCAGAGATCGACGGCAACACGCTGGTCATGGTCCATTTTTGCGCCGTTCCTGCGTCGATCCAGCCCTCGAGATTGCCGAACAGACGGGTCCAGTTTCGCAAAGGCACACCATCAAGGATTATGAGGAGTATTTTGCGATCCATAGGAGCCTCTGGCGGAAGTTTATTTGGAAAGATGAAGGGGCGCTAGTTGCCAGCACTTTCCATTTTGCGTGTGGCAATGACGTTTTCGAGCCAGCCGATTTTCATTTCTGGCACAGAGCTTAGCAGCAGGTCGGTGTAGTCATCAAAGGGTGGGCTGAGCACTTCGGATTTGGGGCCGTAGCGCACGACTTTGCCTTGATACATCACCGCGATGCTGTCTGCGATGGCGCGCACTGTGGCGAGGTCGTGGGTGATGAAGAGATAAGCGACGTCTTCGCGTTTTTGCAGATCAAGTAGCAGTTTTAGAATGCCGTCAGCGACCAGTGGATCGAGTGCGGAGGTGACTTCATCACAGATTATTAGCTTGGGCTTCGCTGCCAGCGCGCGGGCGATGCAGACACGTTGTTTTTGACCACCGGAAAGCTCGGCTGGATAGCGGTCGATGAAGCCATCGCCCATCTCGATCTCATCGAGCAATTCGTTGATGCGTTTGCGTTTCTCGGCACCTTTGAGGCCGAAGTAGAACTCTAAGGGCCGGCCAATTATCGTGCCCACGGTCTGACGCGGGTTCATCGCCACATCCGCCATTTGGTAGATCATCTGCAATTCGCGCAGGTCTTCCTTGGTGCGGCTCGGTTGATCGGGGCTAAGCGTGCGGCCTGCGAAATCTGTACTGCCGCCTTTTGGGGGCAGAAGGCCCGTAATCACGCGCGCGAGCGTGGATTTGCCAGAGCCGGATTCACCGACCACAGCAAGGGTTTGGCCGGGAGAGATATCAATGCTGACATCATGCAGCACGTTGAATTTAGTACCCTTGTAGCGCGCGGTTATGTTCTTGGCGCTTAGGATTGGAGCCGTCGGCGTTTTCTCTTCATGATTGATCGAGCGCACGGAGACGAGGGCTTTGGTATACTCTTCCTGCGGGTTGTTGATGATTTGATCGACAGGGCCATATTCGACCATCTCGCCCATTTTCAGAACCATGATATCGTCGCTGACCTGCGCTACCACGGCGAGGTCATGAGTGATATAAAGCGCGGCAACGCCGGTATCGCGGATCGCTTCTTTGATGGCGGCGAGCACGTCGATTTGCGTGGTTACATCAAGCGCTGTGGTCGGTTCATCGAAGACCACCAGATCAGGCTCGGGGCACAGCGCGAGCGCGGTCATGCAACGTTGTAGTTGGCCACCGCTGACCTGGTGTGGGTAGCGCGATCCGATGTTGTCAGGATCAGGCAGGCCGAGTTTGGCGAACAAGAGCCGCGCTTTGGCTTCGGCATCTGAACGGGAGAACTTGCCCTGGCTGACGGAGGCCTCAACCACCTGATCCATGATTTTTTTGGCGGGATTGAAACTTGCAGCGGCGGATTGCGCCACATAGGTGACTTCCGCGCCGCGCAGTTTGCGCAGATCCGCGATACCGCCTTGCAGGATGTCGCGTCCGTTGACCCAAACTTCACCGCCTGTGAGTTCCACGCCGCCACGCCCATAGCCAAGCGCAGAGAGGCCGATCGTGGATTTGCCCGCGCCGGATTCACCGATCAGGCCAAGGACCTTGCCCTTTTGCAGCTCAAAATCGACGCCATGCACGATCTCGATCTTGTGGGGTTTGGAATCTGGTGGATAAACCGTCGCGCCGATCTTGAGACCGCTTACTTTGAGGAGTGGGTTGCTCATTATCCGCGCCCTCCTTTGAGAGAGGTGGTTCTGTTGAGGATCCAGTCCGCTACAAGGTTCACCGAAATTGCGAGCGTTGCGATGGCGAAGGCTGGCACCAATGCGGCGGGGATGCCGTAGACGATGCCGTCTTTGTTTTCTTTCACGATGCCGCCCCAATCCGCGCCAGGGGGCTGTACGCCGAGACCAAGGAATGACAGCGTCGAGACGAAGAGGACTGCGAAGATGAAACGCAGCCCCATTTCAGCGACCAGTGGGCTAAGTGCGTTGGGTAGGATTTCACGGAAAATGATCCAGCCACGCCCCTCGCCGCGCAGTGTCGCGGCTTCGACGTAGTCCATCACGTTGATGTCCACTGCAACTGCGCGTGAGAGGCGGTAAACGCGTGTTGAATCCAAGAGACCCATGACGAGGATGAGCACTGGGATCGTGACAGGCATGACCGAGAGGACCACGAGCGCGAATATCAAAGTGGGGATCGACATGATCAAATCCACGAAGCGTGAAATGGCTTGATCGACCCATCCGCCCATGACTGCTGCCAAAAGGCCAAGGCAGGATCCGAGCGTGAAACTGAGGATCGTCGCCGCTGTGGCGATGAAGATTGTTGTGCGCCCGCCATAGATCATCCGGCTGAGCAGGTCGCGTCCGATACTATCTGTGCCGAGCCAGTGTTTGGCCGAGGATGGCTCCCACACGTCGCCGACGGCTTCCGCCATGCCGTAGGGTGCGATCCATGGGGCGAAGATGGCGATGAAGAAATAGAGACCTGTGAAGAACAGGCCGATGAGGGCGGATATGGGGATATTCTTGAACATGTCCGTTCCTCCTATTTCGGGTGTCGTAAGCGCGGGTTCGCGAGGATCGACACAATATCAGCGACCATGTTGAGCAGGATGTAAACGGCTGCGAAAACAAGGCCGCAGGCTTGCACAACTGGTACATCGCGCTTGGCCACGTGATCGACTAGATACTGACCCATGCCCGGATAAACGAAGACCACTTCGACCACGACGACACCCACAACAAGGTAGGCGAGGTTTAGCATGACGACGTTCACAATTGGCGCAATTGCGTTAGGGAAAGCATGGCGCGAGATAACTTGGAAGCTGCTGAGACCTTTGAGTTCTGCGGTTTCTATATAGGCGGATTGCATCACGTTCAGAATGGCGGCGCGGGTCATGCGCATCATGTGGGCGAGCACCACGAGGGTCAGCACAGTGACCGGGAGCGCGATAGCTGCGAGCTTTTCACCAAGGCTCATGCTGTCGTTGATCATCGCTACGGATGGGGCCCAGCCAAGTTTGACGCCGATGAAATACATCAACACGTAGCCGATCAGGAATTCGGGGATTGAGATAGATGTGAGCGTGACGGCAGAGATCAATTTATCGGGCCAGCGGTCTTTGTAGCGTACCGCCAGAAGACCAAGGAAGATTGCGAGAGGCACGGAGACAACAGCGGCCCAAAAGGCAAGGAACAAGGTGTTGCCAAGGCGTTTGCCCATGGAGGTTGCGATGTCTTGTCCATTGGTGAGCGCTGTGCCGAGATCACCTGTGACCGCGCTACCAAGCCAGCTGAAATAGCGGCTCAAAGCAGGCTCATTCAGGCCTAATTCTGCACGAAGATTGGCCAGCGCCTCAGGGGTCGCGGATTGGCCTAGAATAGAAGCAGCAACATCACCGGGAAGAATTTGCGTTCCCACAAATATCAACGCTGACGCTGCGAGGAGGAGCAGGAGCCCCAGCGCTAAACGCTGGGACACCAATTTCAAAATCGGGTGCATGTGCTAACCCGACCTTATGCGAAGGACAGCTTGCGTGTGACCTGACCGTTCATCAGCTCGCCGTTTGGATCGACTTCCCAACCCACAAGCTTGTCGCTGACACCGTCGATGAAGTCGTTGAACATTGGGCAGATAAGACCGCCTTCTTCACGCACCAACTGGCCCATCTCGGAATAAAGCGCTTTGCGCTTCTCGCCGTCCAACTCTGCTTTTGCAGCCAAAAGTTTGGCGTCAAATTCTGGGTTGTTGAACTTTGTGTCGTTCCAATCTGCGCTTGAAAGATACGCTGTCGAATACATCTGATCCTGAACCGGACGACCGCCCCAGTAAGATGCACAGAAGGGCTGCTTGTTCCAGACTTCGGACCAGTAGCCATCGTTTGGTTCGCGCTTGATTTCCAATGGAATGCCAGCAGCCTGAGCGGATTGCTGGAACAGCTGTGCAGCATCAACAGCACCCGGGAAGGCACCATCAGCGGTGCGCAAGATAATGGGTGAGCCATCATGACCAGACTTTGCGTAGTGCTCTTTCGCTTTGTCCACGTCATACATACGCTGCTCAATCGAGCCATCAAACAAAGGATAGGCCGCGTTGATTGGCATGTCGTTACCAACAGAACCGTAGCCGCGTAGAATTTTCTCGACCATTTCTTCGCGGTTTATCGCATACTTAAGCGCAAGACGCAGTTCTTTGCTATCAAACGGCGCAGTGTTTGTGTGCATGATGAACACATAGTGACCACGGCCCGGGGTGGACTGAACTTGAACGCCAGGTGCGCGTGACAGGAGGCCGGCAATCTTTGGTTCTAGACGGTTGATCAGGTGCACCTGACCGGATTGAAGCGCCGCTGTGCGCGCTGTCGCATCGTTGATCGCAAGGATCTCGACGGAATCAAAGTGGCCGTCATCGCCCCAGTAGTTCGCATGCTTCGTGTACATGTGACGTACACCCGGCTCATCAACTTCCATCTTATATGGGCCAGTGCCAACGCCTTCGGCAGGGTTGTCCATGCCGCCATTTGGCTGAATGATTAGGTGATAATCAGACATCAGGTAAGGCAGGTCAGCGTTCGCATCTTTGAGCGTGACGGAGAATGTATCGCCTTCAACTTTCATGCTCTCGATATTGCGCATGACACCCAAAGCACCGGACTTGGAATCCTCGTTAGAATGACGCTCCATCGTTTTGAGAACGTCGTCGCCAGTCATTGTCTTACCGTTATGGAATTCAACGCCTTGACGCAGTTTGAACATCCATGTTTTTGCGTCTGGCGTGCTTTCAACGCTTGTCGCGAGGCGTGGTTCAATCTCACCCGTTGGGGAAACTTCTACCAATGTGTCACCGAATTGACGACCATTGTGGTAGGGCACTTGGCTCGCGTATGTCGCTGGGTCGAGCGAGTTGGTGCTTTCGCCGCCTGTTGAGCCGATCTTCAGATCGCCACCCTTTTTGGGTGTCATTGCTTGCGCGGCTGTCGCGAACATCGTGCTTGCAGCTGCGGCGCTCACGCCCAGTGCGGAGGCTTTGCCCATGAAGTCACGGCGTGACAGTTTGCCAGCGCTCGCACGTTTGGCGAGGTAGTCGAGTTGATCTTGCATTTGAAGTCTCCAAGTTAGTTATCTTGATCCGCCGTCGTTATAAGCAGGCGGTTTTCATATTAGTGACGCTAACAATGCGGATTGCGGCGCGCACAGCAAGGGTTAATTGCCTTTTCCCATCACGCTTTCATAAGTTGTCGCGCAAAATGCTGCGCTGCACGTCTTTTTCGAAGATTAGGTCGCCGTTTTCAAATGCCTCCAAACGCGCTGTGAGGTGGAAATGCGTAGCGTCAGAGGTCATCTCGGATGTGGTTTCGGTGCGAAGAGTGATTCCCTCGCGCTCTAATTCATCGCTCCAATGTGAACGGCCTTTAGCACTTAGGGGATCATCGGGATGGATTGACCACCACTCTCTCGCGATGGAGCCGTTGATGAGACCGTGATCACCATCTTTGACCTTGCCGAAATCATCAATGATCTCAAGCGTGACAATGCCTGTGGCCCAATCTGTCACAGTTTTGCGGATGTTTGATCCCTCGCGGATGGTCTCAATTTGCCATGGTTCGTCTGCTTCGGGTGTCTCGAAAGTCCATTCATCAGTGTCGCCGCTGGCGCGCAAGGGCAAGCTGAGCGACCCTTCGGTTAACGTTAATTTGCTCGCTTCCGGGCTGGGCCAGATTAGGGGCCAATAGGCGGTCGACACAGCAACACCTAGGCGATGACCTTTGGGCAGGCGATACGCGATATGATCCAGATCGAGTGTGACCTCTTCAGGACTGTTCGGCGTCATTGCAGAAGGTTCGGCGTGGCTATGGCGATGCGAGAGGTTAAGAACGCCATAAGTGATGCGTGCGCTCGCGCCGTTGGGTTGAATGTCGAGCAAACGTAAAGCGATCTGCCCCTGTGCAGTGTTGGAGCTGAGGGTGAGTGTCACTTGCGGCGCGCCAACTATGTCGCGTTTTTCTGTGACTGGTTCGGATGTGAACACCAGTGACATCGCATCATCGCTGCGCTGATCATCGGGCAGTTCTGGCCCCAGCCAAATCGCGCAATATTCGCCCGAATGCGCGCCACATGTTTGGGGGGATTGAATGGTTTTTCTGAAAGCTGCGGGGCTTTCTTGAAGGCTGTTTTCGCCAAAATGCCAAGTCTCACGCGGGAGATCTGAGGGTTTTTCGGCGATCGCGAGCCATGAACCTGCGCGTTCGGTGTACCACGATTTTGGCGGCACAGACTCCATAAGGTATGGGCGGTAGAGAGGGTCATCTTCAACGCCAGTCTCGATCCCCTTGAGCCAGCGATCCCACCAACGCAAGGCTTCTTGCAAAAAGCCAATCCGCGGTTCTGGGATGGCGAAGTGTGGGTATTTGTGCACCCATGGTCCGATGATCGCTTTTACAGGTGCAGTGAGGTTTTCGATCAATGCGGGCGGAGCGTTTTTATAGGCGTCACCCCAACCGCCGATGGCGAGCGTGGCAGCTTTGATCTTACTGTAGTCTTCGCAGACGGAGCCGTGTTTCCAGTAAGCGTCGCGGTGTTGGTGATCGAGCCAAGTCGCAGCAAGGAAGGGTTCGTTTTCGAGGCGTTTGAGCCAAATTTCGCGCCAGTCGTCAGGGCGCAGCGCTGGGTCGGGTGCACGCGAAGAATAAGACCACATCGTGCCAGACCAGCCGAGGTTTTCATTGAGCAAACAGCCGCCTTTGTAGTGGATGTCATCGGCGTAGCGATCCACTGTAGAGCAGAGCGTTATGATCGCTTTGAGAGCGTCGGGTTGCAGCGCTGCGACTTGCAAAGCGTTGAAGCCACCCCAGCTGATCCCCATCATCCCAACAGTGCCCGAGCACCAAGGCTGCGCGGCGAGCCATTTGATTGTTTCTACCGCGTCTGCGAGTTCTTGGGGGCTGTATTCGTCTTCCATCAGCCCTTCGCTATCGCCGTTGCCGCGCATGTCGACGCGGATGCAGGCATAGCCGCGTCGCGCAAAATAGGGGTGCGTGAGGCAATCCCGCGCTGTGGTGCCATCGCGTTTTCGGTAGGGCAGAAATTCAAGGATCGCAGGGACGGGCGCGTCTGTCGCGTTGTCGGGCATCCAAGTGCGTGCGGAGAGGCGGGTGCCGTCGGGCATCATGATGCCGAAGTCGGGATTTTCGGCGATTGTGCGGAGCGTATTTGATGTCATGAAAACATCGTTGAGGTTTGATGTTTGGGAGTCAAGATGGGCGTACTGCATGAGCCGCTAAAGCGGCAGGATGGGGCGCTACCCCAAACCCCGAGATATTTAGGGAAATAGGAAGAGTTAAGAAAAGAAAAAGCCCGACGCGATGGCCGGGCGAATTCAATTAGGTTTTTAACAGATCTTAGTGCAGTTTTGAAGAAACTTCGCTGATGGCATCGTCGATCAATGCAGCGCCGTTTTTGGCTGTCATCTGCTTCGCAATCACATCGTTTGCAGCAGCGATTGCCACTGTGACGGCTGTGTCACGCACTTCTTTGACCGCACCCGCTTCGGCAGAGGCCAGTTGGTCCTGCGCTGCTGCAAGGCGGCGCGCGATGGAGGCTTTGAGATCCTCTTTCGCCTGATCCGCAGCAAGTACTGCGTCTTTTCTTGCTGCTTCCACGATACGATCTGCTTGCTCTTGAACTTCTTTTTGTTTGCGCTCGTAGGAGGCAAGAAGTGTTTGAGCTTCTTCACGCAGCGCTTTCGCTTCGTCGAGCTCGTCGCGGATGCCCTCTGCGCGTTTGTCCAAAAGGCCACCCAAGAGGGCGGGGATCTTGAAATAGAGCAAAACGCCGATGAACAGCAAGAAGCCAAGCAACACAACGAAGTCCGTGTTGCCGAGCGAGAAGAATGGACCAGAGGCCGCAAGGGCAGGCTGGGCCGAAACAGTCAGGAGGAGTGCAAGTGCTTTGATGCGCATGACTTTATCCTTTCAAGCGGGCAGCGACAGCCGCGCCCACAACTTTTGCCGAAGCCTTGCCACCCAGAGCTGAGACAATCTCAGCTGCTGTGTCTTTGGCGACTTCTTCGACGCTTGCGAGAGCACCTGCACGGATTTCAGCGATTGCTTTCTCCGATTCAGCAGCTTTCGCGCTAATCTCTGCGTCCGCTTTCGCGATTGCGACGTCGAGGTCAGCTTGAATATCTGCTTTGGCACTTGCCACGATGTTTTGTGCTTCTGCACGCGCATCTGCGAGGGCCTTGTTATATGCATCTTCCGCGTCTGCTACTTTGTTTCTCAACGCTTCAGCTGCGGCGATGTCATTTGAAATCGTTCCTTGACGTTCTGCCAGAACCGCAGCGATGCGCGGAAGCGCGATGCGGGACAGGACAAGAAAGATCACTACGAGAGTGAGAACGAGCCAGAAAATCTGGTTTGGGAACCATTCAAAGCACAGTTGCGGCATACCAATGGCTGAACCATGGGAATCCACGCATGAGCTGACGGCACCTGTTGTTTCGGTAGCCATGTCGTCCTCCGTCGGAACTTTTCTCTACATCGGGCGGCCTAGGGTTAGCAGGGCCGCCCGCGCGTAAGGATTAGATCAGTCGGCTTAGACTGCGAACATCAACAGAAGGGACACGAGGAATGCAAAGATGCCCAGTGCTTCTGCGAACGCGATGCCGATGAAGAGTGTTGCTGTCTGCGAAGCAGCAGCGGATGGGTTGCGCAATGCGCCAGCCAAGAAGTTGCCTGCAACGTTACCAACACCGATAGCGGCTGCGCCGGAACCGATTGCTGCAAGTCCTGCGCCGATGTGTGCGAGATCGCCTTCCATAGTATTTCTCCTTACGATTGGAAGTTTAGATAGATGCGTAGGGTGCGCGCCAATCGCGCAGCCCGACGTTAGTTAGTGAGACGGGTGAAGAGCATCTTTCAGATAGACGCACGTCAGAATGGTAAATACGTAGGCCTGGATCGCGGAGACCAGTACTTCGAGGCCGTAGATCGCCATAACGCCAAGGATCGAAAGCGGTGCAACTGCTGTGAGCGCTGCGAAGCCCGCGAAAACCTTAAGAACGGCGTGGCCCGCCATGACGTTGCCTGCGAGACGAATGGAATGGCTGACAGGGCGCACGAAGTAAGAGATCACCTCGATCAATGCCAAAACCGGACGCAGCGCTAAAGGTGCGCTCGCGACCCAAAAGAGGCCCAGGAAACCAACGCCGTTTTTGATGAAGCCGATGGCCGTAACAACAAAGAACACGCCAAAGCCCAAGATTGCCGTAACCGCTATGTGCGAGGTTGGGGAGAAGGACATAGGGATCAAAGCAAGGAAGTTGGAAAACAAGATGAAGATGAATAAGGTAAAGATGTAAGGGAAGTACTTGATCCCGTCTTTGCCTGTCACGTCTTCGACCATTTTGTAGACGAAACCGTAAGCCAGTTCTGCAATGGACTGCGCGCGACCCGGGATCACTGCGCGGCCAGACGTGCCTATAACCATCAAGCCGATGGTGCAGATTGCGGCTAGTGCAAGCCAAAGCGTCATGTTCGTAACCGTGAACATGCCAATTGCGCCATCCCCAAACAAAGGTTTGACAATGAACTGATCCATTGGGTGGAACACTAGTCCGCCTTTTTCCTCAGCCATGCTTCAGTCCTCTTTCTGCGCGTCCGCCTGAGCAGACATTTGTTTGTCCTGGATCTCTTGTGCGGTGCGCATCATCGTTTTGATACCGGCCGCTAGACCCAACATAATAAATAGCACCATGAAGATCGGCAGCGTGCCAAACAGCACATCCAGTCCGTATCCGATGCCAAAACCGATCCCGAGACCGGCGACTAGTTCTGTCACCATACGCCACCCTTGCTGGGCCGCACTATAGTGTTCCTCGGTTGCTGGACCACCGTCTTGCGTTGCTTTCACCTGAGCGATCCGGTCGTCCAATTGCTTTAGACGGTCTTGATAGTCAGGCTCGGTCAACGGGGTAAATCCCACTAATGAGGTTTAACGGGAGTGCTAAGGCCGCTGAGGGTAGGAGTCAATAGAATGTGGACTTTAGATAAGTCATTGTTATATTGTAATTTTTTTGATATATTTCAGATTGCGACAGCTGGGCATGGGGGCGAAACCGACGCATATTGATGGTACTGCATATTCAACCATTTGGTTGACGAACAACTCCGCTTTGCGTTTATGGCGGTATGAGCCAATCCCTCGACACCACCTTCGCGGCCCTTGCCGACCCCACCCGCCGTGCGATCCTGTCGATGCTGCTGGAGGACGATATGGCCGTCACAGATGTTGCTGAACCTTTCGAGATGTCATTGGCGGCGGTGTCCAAACATTTGGTGATCCTCACAAAGGCTGGTTTGATTTCTCAAGAAAAGCGGGGTCGTGTTAAGTGGTGCAAGATTGAGCCCAACGCGATGAAAGAGGCGTCCGTGTGGATGCAAAGCTTTGGTCAATTCGAAGAACTAGACATGGACGCGTTCGAGCGGTTCTTGGAGGCGGAGTTGGCGGGGTAGCGTTTGTCTAAGTTTAAATTTCACACAACTGGCCGTTCACCTAGATGCTCGCTAAATCTTAAAAGATAGCCGTCAGGATCCTGCACTAAAAATTCGCTTTGCCCATGCTCAATCTGATCAATTCTATACCAAGAAGTTTCTAGGTGCGCGAAAACTGGGACGCCTTGATTTATGACATATTCGTATAGACTCTCAACGTTTTCCACGAGAATTTGAAAGTTGATGCCGCGTCCATAGGGTTTGTGCAATTCACCCGTACTCCAAAACCCGTTGCTTTGTTCTAGCATGATTTGCGCGTGTCCTAATGCAATACAGGCAAATCCATTTTCAGAGCGTCCATAGATTATTTTGAAGCCAAGCTTATCTTTGTAGAACGTGAGACTAGTTTGAAAGTTTGAGCACGATAATTCAGGAACTAGCGCTGCGAAATGCACATCGGTCACGAACGGGTCCAATCTTTAGAAATGGCTAATATTGTGATCGGGCTTTGAACGAGATAGCGGTGACATAAAACCGAGACTATGTCGCCGCTAGGAAAGATGCGCAACACCATGCCCACCCCCCGTATGAAAATCGTCCTCGTCACGCCGGAAATCCCCTGGAACACAGGCGCTATCGGACGCACCTGTGTGGCGCTGAACCTTGAACTGATCTTGATCAAACCGCTGGGCTTTTCATTGGATGAAAAATCCGTGCGTCGTGCGGGGACGGACTATTGGAAACATGTGAACCTCACGCTTTATGACGATTGGGTGGCCTTCATAGAGGCCCGCAAACCTACGCGTGATCAGCTCTACTTTTTTGAAGAGCACGGCGCGCAGAGCTTGTATGAACCTGATTATGATCCTGACGGTTATCTTGTGTTCGGGTGTGAATCAGCGGGTTTACCAAAGTCATTGTTGGACGGTCTTGAGGACCGCGTGTTTCATTTGCCGATGCTGAGTGACAAGGTCCGCTCTCTTAACCTTGCCAACGTCGCGACGGCTGTAATTTTTCAGGCGATGAAGCCACAATTGCGCGGTTAAGCGCCGCCAAATGCGTCGTGATAGGTGATTTCACCGCGCGGCTCTGATCCTGTGAGCTGTGTGAATTGCACATATTGGGTGGGCGTGTCGAAATAGGTGAGCGCTCCGTTGGAGATGAACCCGAAGCGACTATAGAAGTCTGGATTACCAACCAAAACGCAGCCACTCGCGGTGATCTGTTGCAACCCAGCAAGCGCGCGTTTCATCAATGCTGTGCCGATCCCTAGTTTCTGACGCTCTGGGATGACGGCGATGGGGCCAAGGCCGAACCAATTGCTTTGGCCTTTTATCGCAACAGGTGAAAGCGCGACATGCCCCAAGATCTGCCCGTCCCGTTCTGCCACAAACGAGAAGCGCAGCCCGCCCGCATCGCGCAGACGGTTGATGATGTCAGGCTCTGATCCATCGCTGAACGGTTGGTGCGCGAAGGCGGTGGCGGTTAGCGCATATATCGCGTCAATATCTGCGGGAGTTTCGGTGCGGATGATCATGTGCGCAGTGCTGGTAGGCCGACGCCCGTGCTCTCAAACCCGCCGTCAGATGCGATGATTTGACCAGTTACATAGCTAGCTTCGGATGAGCAGAGGAAGGTGATAACGGAAGCGATTTCGTCCTCTGATCCGTATCGATTGAGCGGGATTGCGTCATGGTAGCTGTCGATAATATCCTGCGTGTGCACAGCCATCGCCAATTTGGTGCGCACGGGGCCAGGGCAGACGCAATTGGCACGGATACCGTATTCGCCAAGCTCCGCGGCCTGTTGTTTGGTGAGATGGATAACGGCGGCTTTGGACGTGCCATAGGCCACCCGCAGGGTCGAGGCGCGTAGGCCAGAGATGGATCCGATGTTCACAATCGCGCCTTTGGTTTTCTTTAACGCCTCTGTCGCGGCCTCTGACATAAGAAAGGTGCCATCAAGATTGATCGACATGACCTTGCGCCAGCGCTCAAAATCGGTTTGCTCAATCGGGCCAAAATCCGCGATGCCTGCGTTGTTCACGAGCGCGTCAATTTGGCCGAAAGTATCCAGAGTTTGCGACACGATGCGAGCAACGTCTTGGGTTTGGGAAATGTCGTAGGTGAGCGTGATCACGTTTTCGAGGCTCTTCGCGCTTAACGCGAGCTCATCGCCATCCCAATCCACCATTGCGACACGCCATCCTTTGGTGAGGAATTGCCGTGTCGTTGCCAGTCCAATGCCGCGCGCGGCCCCTGTGACGATTGCGACTTTCATTTGCGACCTCTTGTTTTTTCATGTTCATAGCGTTGCTGCGCGATCAACTCATTAGCCTGCGCTTTTACATCATCGCGCAATGCGCTCTCAACGAAGCTTAAATGCGTGACGATGGCGGCGCGCGCGTTGATTGGATCGCGGGCCTGAAGCGCATCATTGATCTTGGCGTGTTGTTCTAAAAGCGCGTCGCGGGTCATACGTTGTTTGAACATCACTTGGCGATTGTAAAACACGCCCTCGCGCAAAAGCTGATACATGGAGCGCATCATATGGAGCATGATCACATTATGGCTCGCCTCGATGATCGCAAGATGGAAGTCCGCATCCAGCTGCGCCTCTTCCTCAGGTGCGTTTTTGTTATGCGCAGTTTGCATCTTTTGAAAGACGGTATTGATCACATCCAGATCGGTCTGCGAGCCGAGTTTTGCGGCGCGCTCAGCGGCAAGTCCTTCCATATCTCGGCGAAAGGAGAGGTAGTCGAACACCGCATCATCATGGCGCGCGAAAAGGCTGGTCAGGGCCGGTGAGAAGGCGGACCCCAAGACATCCGCAACGAAAACACCTGCACCTGCTTTGGAGGTGAGCAGCCCATCTGTTTGCAGGGTTGCAATCGCATCGCGCAAAGACGGTCGCGAAACGGAGAGACGCTCAGAGAGTTCGCGCTCTGATGGAAGGCGTTCGCCGGGCCGTAGGATGCCGCGCAGGATCAGATCCTCGATCTGGCGAATGACCGCGGTGGAGAGTTTTTCGGGCTCGACGGGACGAAACGGCATGGGACGCTTTCTTGCTGATTGGTCAAGTTATATGACCAGTAACGCTTTGCGGCAAGCTTGGAACGGGGGCCAGCCCCCTCACCCCCGAAGTTTATTTGGAAAGATGAAGTTTATGTTTGCTTTGGAAGGAAGGCTTCGACCGCGGCAGTAGCAATGACGATTGTGCTGTCAGTGTCGGGGTTCTCGACGTTGAGACCGCCATGGGTTGCGGTTATTGTTGTGGTGCCGCGCGGGAGGGCGGCTTTAAGTGCCTCCGTGTTGAGCTTGTCCGGTTCTTGCACGCCAATCGTGACTTGGACGCGCATATCGGTGTGAGGAATGCCGCGCGCGGCGAGCATGGGGATAGCGGAGTGGCGGATGGCGTCCTCGATCGCGCGGGCGGCGGCCTTGGTATAATCCATGCCGTATTGATCGTTGCCGGAGCCCATTTCGATGATGAAGCGTTGATCGGTCATGTTGCTGGCTCCAGATCGAGGGACACGTTGATCGCGATTGTAGCGATTACGGTGGGGTTGCCATCGGGGCGGGGGACGTCGAGACCGCCCTGCGTGGCGTTGATCGTGATTTGACCGTAGGGGAAGATGTCTTTCAGTGCATCTGTGTCGAGTTTGTCGGGCTGTTGAACGCCTACTTCCACATCGATAAGCATCGCTTCTTTTTCTTTCCCGAAGAGTTCCGCGAGGTTGATGGAATTGTGCCAAAGCGCATCTTGCAGGGCGCGTTTTGCGGCCTGTGTGTAGTCCTGGCGACGCAAGGACGCGCCTTGGCCGAATTCAGTCAGGAGGCGGGTTTTGGGCATATCTGGTTCCTTGTCTCTCGCCGTGGTTGTGTGCATCTTGACCGAATCGAATGTGAGGACAAGCGATTTGGAAAAGCGGTATCAGGTTTTTATCAGCTCTATGTTTTAGGATTTGCAAGGCGCGCGTCAGGAAGTTTCGCAAGCGTTGCAACGCGCCGATTGCTTTCCCGCTGGCTACGGACATATTACACGCTCCATAGCGCAATTGATCTCAGTTCTAGAAGATCATTTGCTAAGAATCTTAGATGCATTGGTTGTATATGGAGTGCTCGAAGCGAGCGGTATGGACTTTATATTTACAAGTTACCGCCAAGAGTTGTTCCGTACCGCTAGAATTCAAGACTTCTTGGCCTAAAACTCCACCCCAATCTGAGCCTTAACCCCTGATCTAAACGGATGCTTCACCAGCTCCATCTCTGTCACCAGATCAGCGATCTCGATCAGATCATCCTTCGCATTGCGGCCTGTCATCACCACGTGGGTCATCGCAGGTTTCTCTTCGACCAAGAACGTCACCACCTCGTTCACGTCGATATAATCATAGCGCAGCGCGATGTTGATCTCGTCCAAGAGCACCATGCGATTGCTCTCATCGCGGATTAATTCCTTGGCTTTTTCCCAAGCGGCCTGCGCCATTTCAGTGTCGCGGTCGCGATCCTGCGTTTCCCAGGTAAATCCTTCACCCATCGTGTGGAACGAACAAATGTCAGAGAACTTGCCGAGGATCAGATCACGCTCGCCCGTGCTCATCCCGCCCTTGATAAACTGCACAACGCCGCATTTCATGCCGTGCGCGATGTGGCGGAAAATCATCCCAAACGCGGCAGAGCTTTTGCCCTTGCCCTTACCCGTATGCACCACGATCAGACCCTTTTCGTCGGTCTTAGTCGCCATGATCTTGTCGCGAGCGGCCTTCTTCTTGGCCATCTTCATCGCGTGACGTTCTGAATCGCTCATTTGGTGCCTCTTTCGCATAGGGTTTGGCAAACCATATGCGCGATGCGAAAAAGAAAAAAGGGCGCTTGAACAGATCAAACGCCCTTTTCGATAGTTTTGTTAGCTTGGCTTATTCAGCGGGAACCGCGTTCACTGGAGCCACGCTAAAGTGCTGGCGGTTCAGGCGGAAGACCATGGCGATTGCGATCAGCTGCATCGCGATGGCGAGCGCTGTGACACCCCAGTAAGCCGCGCCGAACTTGGTGATCACATCCGCGCCAACCAGACCTTTGTTGACAAAGAAGTGCCCCATGACTGCCAGCGCAACGAATGGGCAGACCAAAGCGTAGGAACCGACAGAAGTCTTTTCACCGAAGAGGAAGTCTTTCCAGTAGCCCTGCGCTTTTAGAACCACAAGGCCAAGACCGAGGAAGGCGAATTGAACGGCAAGGAACTGCGCCGTCAGCATCAGGTTTTCAGTGGAGGCCGCATGCACATCAAAGGCCGCGTGAAGACCGTGGTTCTGGCGCAAAGTCATGATGCCAAGAACAGTCATCAGTGGGACGGTGATCATCAATGTCGGGATGGCTTCCCGCGCTGCACCGTGGCGCAACATGCTGATCACACCAGAGATGATCGCGATAGCAGCATAGAGCGCGGCGATTGTGCCAACGATTGTGGACAACACGAGCGAGATGGCGACGGTTGCAGGAACGGTGCTCATCGCGGCAGGGGCGGACATGCCAACCGCAGACATTGCGAGCGCGAAACCAGGTGTCGCTTGCGCGAAGGAGCCGTTGGTTGCGTCGTCGAAGTTACCCGCTGCAACAACATTGCCGATGAAGCGCGCGATCATACGGAAGGCGATAAACGCGATACCAGCAAAGACGATCAGCGCTGCTGGGAAGAGGTACTCGATGACCGTCCAAAGGCCTGGAACGAAGACGAGGCCAACGATGAACAAGCCGTTCACGGTCATAGCGAGCGCGAGAGGCATTGCCAATTCTGTGGAGGCCGCGTTGGATTTGGAGAATTTCTCGTAGCCGTCTGATTTCTTGAACTCAGCAAAGGCGCGCAGATTCCAAATGAGTGATTTTAGGTTGAGGATTACAAAGCCAGCGATGCCGACCATGGCGATCACGATAGCGGCTTGCATTGGTAGGCCACCTGTTTGGAAGGCGGCCATAATGTCCTCGAAAATTGGCACGGGGCGGCCGGGATGCGGCACCCAGAACATCAGGAACATGAAGAACGTAACGCTAAGGCCGCCCGCACCGAGCGAGGCGAGAAAGTAGAGCGGCGCGTAGCTTTGAGACGCGACGGAGGAACGGGTTTGCATGGGATTTCCTTTCGAGCAATTCATATTCAGTATTGCGAATATGAATACATGCAATAAATGGAATGTAAAATGCGAAAGACGCACCTCAGCTATGCGCGTTCTGCATAGAACCCGACGTAACTTTGGTTTTTCAGTGGTTTACTGGCTCAATAGGCCCGCAATGCGCGCGCGCGCAGAGTTAGAACGCGGCGTCCAAAGCCCGCGATCAATCGCCTCTTGGAATCGCTCTGCCATCTCTTGCAGGGCCGGGGCGTTGTGATCCGCGATGAACTCGCGGGTGTCGTCATCCTCTAGGAAGGCCGATTCTACGAGGTCGAAATGATGATTCTGCACTGCGCCCGTCGTCGCGGCAAAGGCGAAAAGGTAATCGACCGTTGCGGCCATCTCGAACGCGCCTTTATAGCCGTGACGTTTCACACCGTCGATCCACTTGGGGTTCACAACGCGACTGCGCACAACGCGGCCGATTTCTTCATCCAGGGTTCTGATAACGGGTCGTTCAGGGCGGGAATGATCGTTGTGATAGATCGGGCGATCGTTGCCTTGCAGGGTGCTGACCGCAGCGGCTGCGCCACCTTCGAACTGGTAGTAATCATCGCTGTCCAGAAGATCATGCTCGCGATTGTCTTGGTTCTGCACGATAGCTTCGGTTTGTTTCAAACGGGTCTCAAACCCTTTGCGATCTCGCTTGCCTTCGCTCCCTGCGCCATAAGCGTAGCTGCCCCATTCTAGATAGGCCTCGGCCAGATCCGCCTTGTCGGCCCAAAGGCGTTCGTCGATCATCGCTTGTAACCCTGCACCATATGCGCCCGGTTTGGAACCGAAGACGCGCGACGTGTTGCCCTCCCGCTTGGCGCGCGCGGCGGCGGGGTTTTGAGCCTCAGCCTCCTCCAGCTCCATGACAGCTTTGGCGGCGCTATCAACGAGCGAGATCAACTGCGGAAATGCATCGCGGAAAAAGCCGGATATGCGCAGTGTGACGTCCACGCGAGGGCGACCAAGTACGCCTTCGGGCAGGACCTCGAAACCTGTCACGCGGCGATTTGCGCTATCCCATTTCGGCTTGACCCCCATGAGCGCGAGCGCTTGCGCGATGTCGTCGCCACCCGTGCGCATGTTGGCCGTGCCCCAAGCAGTCAGCAGCATCGTACGCGGCCAATCCCCATGGGTTTGCAGGTGCTTTTCAATCAGCAGGTTGGCTGATTTCCACCCGAGCGCCCAGGCGGTTGGGGTCGGCACTGCGCGACTATCGACGGAGAAGAAATTGCGCCCTGTTGGGAGTACGTCAAGGCGACCTCGGGTTGGTGCGCCGGACGGAGCGGGCGGGACGAATTTTCCGTCGAGTGCGGTCAAAAGACCGTTCATTTCGGAAGGGCCACACGCACGTAGATTGGGAAGAACGGTCTTATGAAGCTCGGCTAGAACAAGGGCGGTCTCTGTGAAATTCTCAAGCGTTTCGTGCCAGTTGATCGCCTCCATCGCAAGCAGTTCTAGGCGCTCAACCGTATCCCCATTTGAACGCCATGTGTCAGTGCTAACGGCTTCCAGCATCGCGTGACGCGGACCCCTGTAAGCTTGCCCCATCTCGCAATCGAGCGGGTCAATATCAACGTGGCAATCGCTGGCTAAAGCTCGGATCAATGACGCATCGCCATGCACGCCTGCGCCGCGTGGGACACGGACCAAAGCAATCGCCAAATCGCGTTCCAAGTCATTCACTGGTGAGCTGCCAAAGATATGCAATCCGTCCCTGATTTGCGCTTCTTTCAATTCACATAAATAGGAGTCTAGCTTGGCCAGATCGCTATCTTCGTCCTCGCCCGAAAGCCCCGCGTCTTTGTCGAGGCCTGTGCTGGAGGTCATGCTCAGAATCTCGCGGCGCAAGTACTCAATGCGGCGCGGATCGATGCCGGCCGCTTCGTAGTATTCGTCCACCAGCGCTTCGAGGGCTTTCAGAGGGCCATATGTTTCAGCGCGCCCCAGTGGCGGGGTGAGGTGGTCGATTATAACAGCCTGCGCGCGGCGTTTGGCTTGGGTGCCTTCGCCTGGGTCGTTCACGATGAAGGGATAGATGTGCGGCGTTGGGCCAAAGACGGCCTCGGGCATGCAGTTTTCAGACAGCGCGATGGCTTTTCCGGGGAGCCATTCGAGGTTGCCGTGTTTGCCCATATGTACCATCGCATGCGCACCTTGGACGTGACGCAACCAGATGTAAAAGGCGAGATAGTTGTGCGGTGGAGCAAGATCGGGGGAATGGTATGTGTCCGTCGGATCAATGTTGTAGCCGCGCGCGGGCTGCACGCCGACGACTGCGTTGCCAAAGGTGAAGATGGACAGTTTGAAGCCCTTGCCGGTGAGGAAAGGATCCTCCTCTGGTGCGCCCCAGCGTGTGGTGATTTGTTCGCGGACATCAAAGGGCAGCGCGTTGAAGTGGTGTTTGTAAATATCGAGCGACAGCGTTTTGCCGCCAGACTTCTCGGCGCGATCCGTAAGCCAATTGGTGGGACCGGACATTATTATATCCATCAGCGCGTCGCTATCGCTCGGCGCATTTTCGACAGTGTAGCCGGCATCCGAGAGAGCGTGCAGTGTGTTAACCGTCGCTTGTGGGGTGTCGAGCCCGACGCCATTGGCGAGACGACCGTCTTTGTTGGGATAGTTGGCGAGGACCAATGCGACTTGGCGGTTTTCAAGGGACGTTTTGCAGAGCTTGGCCCAATTTGCGGTGAGCTTTGCCACGAATGCAATACGATCCTCTTGCGCGCGATAGGTTGCGATGGGGCACTCGGTTGCGTCGTCGAAATAGGCCTCTCCTTTGAAGGAGATCGCGCGCGACAGGATGCGCCCATCGACTTCGGGTAGTGCCACGTTCATCGCGATGTCGCGAGCGGAAAGACCTGTGAGGCCGCTCGCCCACGCCCCTTCGGTTGAGCCTGCGAGTACGGCTTGAAAGATCGGCGCGTTGTTGGCGGCAGGCATGGTGAGCGGGTTGCTCGGTGCGTTGTCGCCTGAATGGGGTGAGCCGACGGCGAAGCTGGTGCAGTTGAGGATCACGCTAGGTGGTGCGATGGTGAAGACTTGTTCGAGTGTGGCGACGCTGACAGGATCTTTGAGGGAGGCCACAAAAAGCGGGAGCGGGTTCAAACCTTCCTTCATTAGCTCTTTGGTGAGGCGGTTGATCGGGTGCAGGCCCGCGCCTTGGACAAGGGCGCGGTAGAAAATGATGGGAACAACGGGCGCGTTTTTGGTCCACGCAGATTGCGCTGCGTCGAGATTGGAGATACCCGCGCCCGGCCAATAGACGCCCGCGCGCAGGAGTGGTGATGCGGCGCTGGGTTTCTCTGAGTTATCGAGCATGGATTTGGCGTAGCGAAGGAGGTTTTGCGCGTTGTCTGGGCCGCCTTCGACGCAGTAGGCCCAGAGCGCATCATAGTCTGCATCGCTGACTGTGCTGAGGTGGCGCAGTTCTTCGTCGGGTTTATCATCGCCCGGGAGAAGGGCGAGCGGAACGCCTGCGGTATGGAGTTGGGCCGCGTATTGCTCTGCGCCGTATTTCCAATATCCGACGCCGCCTAGCACGCGCGCGATGACGAGTTTTGACTTGGATGCGCAGTCGTCGATGTGCAGATCAACTGACATTGGGTGCATCAAGTGCATCATCGACGCAAGGCGGAGTTTTGGTGGGTTTTCGAGCTGACCGCGCGCATCTGAAAGCGCTGCGAGCTCTGTATCAGCCGCCGAAATTATCACCACATCCGCTGGGGTCTGGCTGAGATCAACGGGTTCTTTGCCGTCCTCTATGGAACCGGGGGTAGCGGCGAGCAGGTGCATGATGTGGCCTTACGAGTTGTGCGCGTGTCGCGCTTGGTGCATTGGGGGGCAAGCAACGAGGAAATTCTGATGAATACCAAAAATCCAGATGCGCCGAAGTTTGGCAACAATACTTACAACAAGCATGACGATCACAAGGGTCATGCGCCGCGTCGTGCGCGCGGCAAGAAGCGTTTGAGCAAGGAAGAGATGCTTGAGCAGATGAAAAAGAACGCTGCTGATAAGGCGTAGGCTCACTGGTCAGTTTCCAGTGATTTCACCATGAACAAGCTTTCGGGGATGTCTTTGTAGTCCCCGAAAGGTCCACAGAATGTGAAGCCATTTCGTTCATAAAGGCGGTGCGCCGCATGCAGCGTGTCGCCTGTTTCAAGTTTGAGCGATGTAAGACCATGTTCGCGCGCCGTATCTTCGAGTTGCCGTAAGAGCGCAGCGCCGACGCCTTGTCCGCGCGCAGCTTCTAATGTGAACATCGACTTCACTTCGCCATATCCATCTTTGATTGCGAGCGCGCCCGTACCGAGAAAGTCTAGGCCCTCGCGCGCGGCGAAAAGGTGGATGTTGTCTGCCTCTAGCGCGTCCAGATCCAAGAAATGGCAGGACTCTGGCGAGAAAAGCGAGAGCATGAGCGCATGGCTCAGCTCAAGCAAATCTTGGGTTCCATTTGCGCGTGGGGATGTGGGTTCGACGACGATCATCAGGCTTTGAGCGCCTCTGCGATTGCCGCCTGATCAAGGCCGGCTTGGCCGATTACGACAAGACGGGTGATGCGCGCATCGCTGTCGAATGGTTTGTCAAAATATGTGTCGACACGTGGACCAACAGCTTGCAACGTAAGACGCATGGGTTTGCCGCTCACCGCGGCGAAGCCTTTGAGACGTAATATATCATGGGTGCGGATCACATCGGCGACTTGCACTGCAAAAGTAGTGGCATCGGTGATTTCACCGCGCTCGATAACGAAGCTCTCGAACGCGTCGTGATCGTGGTCGTGATGATGGTGGTGATCGTCATGATGATCATCATCGTGATGCTCGTCGTCGTGATCATGATGGTGGTGATGTACTTCGTTGCGCGCTTTCATGTCACCTTCGGCGCCGATACCTTGGCCGAGCAGAACATCAACGGGCAAAGCACCCATGGAGGCTTTGACGACCTGCACGCCATCGCGGCTCTCGGATTTGAGTTGCTTGGCGAGGGAATCGGATGCCTCTGCGCCCAAGAGATCGGATTTGTTGACCACGATCATATCCGCACAGGCGATTTGATCCTCGAACAGCTCGGACAGCGGTGTCTCGTGATCAAGGTTCTCGTCCATCTTGCGCTGGGCATCGACGGCCGCAACGTTATGGGCGAAACGCCCCTCAGACACGGCTTTGCCATCGACCACAGTTACAACGCCATCGACAGTGACTTGCGTAGAAATCTCTGGCCAATTGAACGCGCGGATGAGGGGTTGCGGCAGAGCGAGACCAGAGGTTTCGATCACGATGTGATCTGGCTTGTTATCGCGTGCCAGCAGTTTTTCCATAGTGGGCACGAAATCATCTGCGACGGTGCAGCAGATACAGCCATTGGAGAGCTCCATTATGTCGTCCTCTGTGCAGGTTTCATCGCCGCATCCTTTGAGGATATCTCCATCCACACCGAGATCGCCGAATTCATTTATGATAAGCGCAATGCGCTTGCCTTCGGCATTTTCGAGCATGTGACGGATTAGCGTGGTCTTGCCCGCGCCGAGAAAACCAGTGATGACAGTGGCAGGAATTTTAGCAGGCATGTGAGGTCTCCGATTGGACGAAAAAGTGCAAGATATGACCCGCGTCATTATTTGCGATACATGTGCCGCTGCGGGCGAAGCTCCGCAAGGGGAAGCATTTGCGCAAGCTTTGCGTCAACGTGTGGGCGAGGATGTTTCTGTTGAAACGACGTCGTGCATGAACCAGTGCGATACGCCTATCTCCTTGGCGCTGCGTGAAGAGGGAAAGGACATTTATTTGTTTCATTCCGTCGATCCCGCGCAGGATTTGGACGATACCTTGGCATTGATAGAGCTGTATCGGGGTCTGCAAGGGGGCACCATTGAAGATGCCCGCCCTGCGGGTCGTTTGCGGCACTGCCTGACGGCGCGCGTGCCGTGCTAGCGCGCTAGGCTGCATCGGCCTTTGTCCAGAACCATGCGCACAGGAAACCAAGGCTGGACCAACCCGCGAGCGCAGTTCCGAAGCTGAGTGCTGCGAAACGTGCAGAAAGCTCTGGCGGTGCTACGCCGAAATATGTGTCCAAGTAAGGCGCGCCGATGAGGTGAGGGGCAAGCAATAGAGGCACGCTCAGAAGGGCTGTCCAACCTTTGCCGAATGCGATCAAGGCCAGCGCGATTGCTGTTACGATAATCGTCATCGCCCACCATGCTTGACGAGGGCCTACTTCGGATCCGATTGCACCTGGAAGCACGGGCGGTTGGCCAATACCTGGCGCAAGCTGTACGGCGATAAAACCAGCGATGCCCCAAATAAGACCGTTTCGTGGCGTAATGACGTGGCCTTTGCTATTGGCGAAAACCATCAGCGCAAGCAGGATTAGCCCGTAGCCCGTGTAGGTAATCATGTTAAACGCAAGCGTCATTCCGTGGCGCGCGAAATCCGTGCCAATGGAGGGTTGAATACGATCAGACTGGGTCGAACCGTCGGTAGCGAAATGAATACGCTCACCTGTTTCATAAAGCTCACCCTCCATTAAATGAGGGATCACAAACGTGAGTTGCAACAGAGCGGCAATCAGCCCTGCAGCAACGCCAGCGAGCACTGCGCTGGTTAGCAAATTTTTGGTCATTGGCTGGTTAGAGTGCTGCGCTTAGTGGCAGGGAAATGCCATCGCGTGACGCTGATCGTGCGCCGCGTCGTGCAATACTGTCGCTTGTGCGATGCCAGATGCCATCAGCAGAAACACACCTGCGAGCATCGCGATTGCGAGGCCCATTGCTGAGCTGTCGGAGCGTTCAATTGTTGCTGTATTCGTCGTCATAGTCTTCTCCTTCGTGCCGTCACACCCGACGGCATATGTGGTCATTCACATGCAAGGCTGGTCTCCTGGCTCGCGGGTCGAAGCATTTTGGCGTCTTCCCAGACCTTACGATCCAGTGACTTGGTGCCAAACGCTCGCCGCTTACAGTCGCGGGGGCGGCTGCGGCTTTGGGTCCCTGATTGGATCCCCCATTTCCGCATTCCCATTTGACCCGTGGACGCTTTGCGCCGTTCATCGGGTACCATGCATGGGTTCAGATGGCCCTGAATCGCTCCAGCCGTCAAGGCCGATAGCGACATCGTGCAGGAGTTTAACGAAGTGCTGGTCCGCGCGGAATTCCGCCTCAAAACGCAATATTTTGTGGATAAGTCCGATTTGAAGCGCAGATGGAGGGTCGCCGCGTTGACTCGTGCCGCTCCTCTGCTCAAGGTCAGGCACCAAAGAATCAACGGTGAGAGCAGCAGACGTGCGCTTTTCAAAACTCAAACTTCAAGGCTTTAAGAGTTTCGTGGACCCCACGGACCTCATCATTGCGGATGGTTTGACAGGTGTCGTTGGCCCGAATGGCTGTGGCAAATCCAATCTTCTTGAAGCTTTGCGCTGGGTGATGGGCGAAAACCGCCCCACCGCGATGCGCGGCGGCGGGATGGAGGATGTGATCTTCGCAGGTGCAGCCACGCGACCCGCGCGCAACTTCGCGGAGGTGAGTTTACAGATAGATAACTCTGAGCGGCTCGCACCTGCGGGGTTCAATGATCTCGATACGTTGGACGTGGTTCGACGCATTACCCGCGATGTGGGCAGTGCGTATAAAACCAACGGCAAAGATGTGCGTGCGCGCGACGTGCAGATGTTATTCGCGGATGCCTCGACCGGTGCGCATTCCCCTGCGTTGGTTCGGCAAGGCCAGATTGCGGAGCTGATTAACGCCAAACCGAAGAACCGGCGTCGTATTCTTGAGGAAGCGGCGGGTATCTCGGGCCTCTATCAACGCCGTCACGAAGCAGAGCTGAAGTTGAAAGGGGCAGAAACCAACCTTGCCCGCGTTGATGATGTAATTGAACAATTGGCATCGCAATTGAGCCAGCTCGCCCGACAAGCGCGGCAGGCGTCGCGGTATCGCGCGATCGGGGATGAGTTGCGTCAAGCGGAGGGCATGCTGCTTTATCGCCGTTGGCGTGAAGCGGATGATGCGCGTTTGCAGGCCGAAGAAGAATTGCGCGGTCGCACCACGGCTGCGGCACAGGCTGAAAGTGCTGCGCGTCAAGCTGCGAAAGCACGTTTGGAGGCGGAAGGCATCTTGCCACCGTTGCGCGAAGAAGAAGCTGTAGCCGCCGCGATTTTGCAGCGTTTGCAAGTTCAACGCGATACATTGAATGACGACGAAGCCCGCGCTTTGCGAACGATTGAGACGTTGCAAAATAGGATTGTGCAGCTTGATAAAGATATGGAGCGGGAAGGCTCGCTAAACCGCGATGCGGGCGAAACGATTGAGCGTTTGGAATGGGAAGCGCGCGAATTGACTAAAGCCTCTGAGGGGCATGAGGACCGCCTCGAGGCTGCCGCTGAAGAAGCGCGCTCGGCCGCTGCTATTTTGCAAGATCGCGAAGCGGATCTGTCCGAGCGCACAGAAGATGTGGCGCGTTTGGCTGCGCGCCATCAATCGGCCTACCGCGTTTTGACCGATAGCCGTAAAATGCTGGAACGCAGCGAAGGCGAAGCAGATCGTGCGCGCGTGGCGGTTGAAGCTTCGCGCACTGCGTTGGGTCAGGCTGAAAGTGATATGCAGACGGCGGCGGGCAAAGAGAAAGACGCGATTGCAACGGCGGAGCGTGCGGAAGCGGCGCTGGCGGCAGCAGAAGTGGCGCGCACTGAAACGCAAGCGCGCGAAGCGGATGCACGCGCGGAGCGATCAGAGGCCGAAGGCGAAGCCAACGCGCTGCGCGCGGAGGTCACGGCTTTGGCAAAGCTTCTCGAGCGTGACACGGCCGAGGGTGGTCAGATCTTGGATCGTCTACAAGTAGAACAGGGCTTTGAAAAAGCGCTGGGCGCGGCTTTGGCGGATGATTTGCGCGCCCCGGAAGTTGAGAGTGATGGTCCCTCCGGTTGGCGTATTTTGCCAAGCTATGAGGATCGCCAACATTTGCCTAAAGGCGTGACATCTTTGGCTCGGCACGTGTCTGTGCCGGATGTGCTAGAGCGCCGTGCAAGCCAGATTGGCTTGGTTGATGCGGATGACGGCCAACGCTTGCAGGCTCAGCTTAAGCCTGGTCAGCGACTTGTATCGCTTGAGGGGGATTTGTGGCGTTGGGACGGCTATCGCGCATGGGCTGAAGATGCGCCCTCTGCTGCGGCTTTGCGCCTTGAACAACTCAACCGTTTGGAAGTTCTCAAACAGGAAATGGAGCGCGCGACGTCGCGTGTGGAAGCAGCGCAGCGCGCTCATGAAACGCTGACAAATCGCTTAGCAGAGTTGACCGGCGCAGACCGTGATGCGCGAGAGGCGCGCAAGGATGCGGATCGTTTGGTCAATGATGCTGCGCGCGCTTTGAGCCGTGCGGAAGCGGATCGCAATCTGGCGGAAGGTAAGTTGGAAAGCCTTGGATTGGCCGTCACACGCCATGAAGAAGACGCAATGGCTGCGCGCAAACAGGTGGTCGAGGGGGAGCAGGTTGTTGCGGGCCTTGGCGATTTGGAGGAAGCGCGTGCAGGTGTTGAAGATGTAAAGATGGCTGTAGAAGCGTCGCGGATCACGATGATGGCGCGCCGCTCCCAGCATGATGAATTGCGCCGCGAGGGCGATGCGCGACTGAAGCGTTCGCAAGAGGTCACGAAAGAGGTCAGTGGCTGGCGGCACCGTCTGGAAACTGCAGAGAAACGCATCGCGGAATTGGCGGAGCGCAAAGCTGGATCAGAAGTTGATCTGGGCGATGCGAGTGCCGCGCCTGCCGAGATTGCTGCGAAACGCGAAGAGTTAAGTGATGCGATTTCAACCGCTGAAATGCGACGCAGTGCAGCGGGCGATGCATTGACCGCCGCGGAAACACAGCTGCGCGGTGCTGTTGAAAGTGAGCGCGAAGCGGAGCGCGCGGCCTCTGAAGCTCGCGAAGCTCGCGCGCGCTCCGAGGCACGCACGGATGCAGCGCGCGAGACCGTTGTTTATGCCGCCGAGCGTATTTCTGAAGAGATGGAAACGAGCCCAGCGGAACTGCTGGAAACGCTTGAGGTGGACATCGATAAGATGCCCGCTTCTGGCACGATTGAAGCGGATGTGAACCGTTTGAAACGTCAGCGCGACGCATTGGGCGCGGTGAACCTGCGTGCAGAGGAAGACGCCAAAGAGGTGCAGGTCGAGCATGACACGCTTGTGGGCGAGAAGGCGGACTTGGAAGAAGCGATCAAGACCTTGCGCGGTGGTATTGCGAGCCTGAACCGCGAAGGTCGCGAGCGTTTGTTGACGGCGTTTGAGCAGGTGAATAGCAACTTCTCGCTCTTGTTTACGCATTTGTTTGGTGGGGGTGAAGCGAACTTGGTTCTGGTCGAAAGCGATGATCCGCTTGAAGCTGGTTTGGAAATCATGTGCCAACCACCGGGTAAGAAACTGTCGACCCTGTCGCTATTGTCGGGTGGCGAGCAAACTTTGACCGCGATGGCGTTGATTTTCGCAGTGTTCTTGGCAAATCCTGCGCCGATCTGTGTACTCGACGAGGTTGACGCGCCATTAGATGATGCGAATGTCACGCGCTTCTGTGACTTGCTGGACGAGATGTGTCGCCGCACCGATACGCGGTTCTTGATCATCACGCACCACGCAGTGACTATGGCTCGGATGGATCGTTTGTTTGGTGTGACCATGGGAGAGCAGGGCGTAAGCCAGCTTGTATCTGTCGATCTGAAGAGCGCCGAAACTTTGGTGGCTTAGTTTTTTTAACTCATGGGGGCCAGCCCCCAAACCCCCGAGGTATTTGGGGACCAAAGAAGCGGGTTAAGACAATATGTATTGCAGTGTGTAGAGCGTGGCGATGCCACCCAAGATCGCACCGACGACGTTTTTCCAAATGAGACCAAGTGTGAGTGTGACAACGGCCGCGCATATGCGTGGAAGATCGTAGTTGCCACCCGTTGCTGCAGGCCAAAGCACAGCGGGCGCGATGATGGCGGGCAAGATGCCTACGGCCGTGTAGCGTAGATGGCGCATCAGCCAATCGGGAAGTTTGCGATCCCCCACGAGGCCAGTAAAGGCGAAGCGCAGTGCGAAGCTGCCGATGCCGAGGCAGATGATTACAATCCAAAGTTCGGTTCTGTCGATCATTGGGAGGCCTCTCTGCGCGCTTCGATTTGCGCACCGACCATCATGCCACCGATCCCTGCAAGCAAGATGCCGAGGTTATAGGGGATCGAGAAGAACATGAGCGACAGGATCGCGGCGGTGATTGCTGCACCCACATGTGCGCGGGTCCGCAACGCAGGTGCAACGATCGCGAGGAACGTAATGGGCACCGCGAAGTCGAGCGCAAGAGAAGCCGGTATCGTCTCCCCGATTAACGCGCCAACTAATGTGAAAATCCACCACATTGGGATTACAGGTGTGACCGTGCCAAAGAAATAGAATATCTTTTCACGAGCGCTCATTTCTGGGGTAAGCTCGTATTTCGTGATCGAGACCGCATAGCTTTGATCAACCGTGCAATAGGCCGCAATCGCGCGTTGCCAGAGCGGCGCGCCACCAATATGCGGGCTCAGGGAGGCCGAATACATCGCCATGCGCAAATTCACCGCCAGCGCGGAGGCCAGCACAACCAGCGTCGGCGCGTCTTCCCCCATCAACTGCAGCGCCGTGAATTGAGCCGCCCCCGCGATAACGACCACGGAGAAGGAGAGTGTCTCGAAAATGCTGAGACCCGCTTCGGTTGCGAGCACACCAAAAAGCATCGAAAACGGGACGATGACCAGTATAAACGGAGCACCGTCGCGAAATCCCTGTTTGTAGGCTGATTTGACGCTAGTGGATGTCATGAGCTGCCTTTACATTTTGCGCGCCAGATGCAGCTATCTTGAGGCGGGCGGTTTTGCAATCAATGCACTGCGGTGAATGGGAGAGATCACGACGTGACAGGTTACATCATTGCCCCAGATATGACGCGGATTTCTCTGACGCGGCGCGTTGTCGGTGTAGACCAAACCGGTGCCGCGATTGAGCAAGATGTGGTCGAAGAGCGTCCTTTGACAATTTATTTGAACTCGCAAGAAATCGTCACAGCTATGACAATTGGAGATTATCCTGAATACCTAGCGCTTGGGTTTCTACGCAATCAAGGGATGCTTGAAGGGGCCGGTGCAGTCATGCGGATTGACTATGACGACGAGCTGGCCGTCGTTGTTGTGCGCACAGAGCACGCGACCAATCACGAAGAAAAACTGAAGAAAAAGACGCGTACGTCGGGTTGTGCGGTTGGTACTGTGTTTGGCGATATGATGGAGGGGTTAGAAGGTCTGCGCTTGCCTGAAGCGGAGCTGCGCACCAGTTGGCTTTACGCGCTTGCCGCGCAGATCAACACGACGCCATCGTTGTATCTGAGTGCGGGCGCGATCCATGGCACGGTGCTGTGCGCGCGTGATCAACCGCTGGTGTATATGGAAGATGTGGGGCGGCATAACGCGGTCGATAAGGTTTCTGGTTGGATGATGCAGAACGATGAGCGTCCGGAGGATAAGATCCTTTACACAACGGGGCGCCTGACATCGGAAATGGTGATCAAATGCGCGCATATGGGGATCCCTGCGCTTGTCTCGCGCTCTGGCTTCACGGTTTGGGGTGTTGAATTGGCGCAGCAAGTTGGACTGACTCTGATTGGGCGCATGCGCGGCAAGCGGTTTCAGTGTTTGGCTGGAGCTGAGCGTGTCGTGTGGGACGCGGATCTCGCACAGATCAAGGATGAGCCGAAGAAGAGTGGACGGAAAGCTTCATGAAACAACCTCTTGGCGTAATTCTCGCAGGCGGACAGGCGCGGCGTATGGGCGGTGGTGACAAAGGGCGTTTGTTGCTTGACGGGCGCAGTCTGCTTGATCACGTGATTGAGCGTTTGGAGCCACAGGTCGCCGGCATTGCGCTGAACGCGAATGGTGATGCGGCGCGTTTTGAGGATACGGGGTTGCCTGTTCTGTCCGATAGTATTGAGGGGTTCGTCGGTCCTTTGGCGGGGGTTCTGGCGGGGCTTGATTGGGCGGCAACGCTAGGTGCGGACACCATTGTGACAGCGGCCGCTGATACGCCGTTCTTTCCTTGTGATCTCGTACCTCGCCTGATGCTTGAAGCGGATGGAATGGCGCATCCTTTGGTCCTCGCGGCGACGCCGGATAGCGAGCGCGGGCGCAATAGGCATCCGACGTTTGGCCTTTGGCCCGTCGCGTTGCGCGATGATTTGCGTGCCGCATTGAATGGTGGCTTGCGCAAAGTCGTGCTTTGGAGCGATCAGCACGGCGGGCGCGAAGCGATATTTCCAAACACGCCGTTTGATCCTTTTTTCAACGTGAATACGCCCGATGATCTTGCGAGCGCAGAGGGGCTCTTATGAATATCTACGGTGTTGTTGGCTGGAAAAATGCAGGCAAAACCGGCCTGATGGAGCGCCTTGTGAGTGAGATGACTGCGCGGGGCTTGTCTGTGTCGACCATTAAACATGCGCATCATAGTTTCGACGTGGATCATGCGGGCAAGGATAGTTATCGTCACCGTGCTGCTGGAGCGCGCGAGGTGTTGCTTGCCTCGCGCAATCGCTTTGCCTTGATGCATGAATTAAGTGACGAGGATGAACCGACGCTGGCAGAATTGCTGAGCAAGCTCGCGCCCGTCGATCTGGTTCTGGTCGAGGGGTACAAGCGTGACGCGCACCCTAAGATCGAAGCGCACCGGAGCGAGACGGGCAATCCATTGATCGCCGATGATTCCGTGCGCGCCTTCGCGGCTGATTGCGCGCTTGAGGTTGATCGCCCTGTGTTCGATCTCAATGCGACGGGTGAGATCGCAGATTTTATATTGGCTGATCTGGGATTGCGGCATGGCTAAACTCACAGCGCCCAAGCTCACCAATGATTGCTTCGCATTGCCTGCGGGGGTGGATTGGACGCCTGTAGACACAGCGCTGTCGATGTTGCGCGAAAGGCTCAAGACCGTCGTGCCAGAGCAAAGCTGTGTGGTGTCAGAGGCCTGTAGTTTGATCCTAGCCCGCGACGTTGTTGCGATGCGCGGGCATCCGCCAGACGCAAATTCGGCCGTGGACGGATATGGCTTTGCCCATGCGGCGTTGCAAGGCGATGGTCCTTACGAACTGCCCCTTGTTCATGGTCGTGCAGCGGCGGGGGTTCCGTTTTCTGGCTCTGTCCCTCAAGGATCCGCTTTGCGCATTTTGACCGGGGCAGCGCTGCCAGTTGGAATCGACACGGTCGTGCTGGAAGAAGACGTGAACAGCGATGGACTAGCGATAGCCTTCAACGGGTCGATCAAAGCAGGTAGCAATGCACGCAAAGGTGGCGAGGACGTGCAACGCGGCGAGACGATCTTGCACGCAGGTCGCCGTTTAACGCCTGCAGACACAGCGCTGCTCAGCGCGGTTGGGGTGGCGCAGGTGCAAGTGTTTCGCACACTCAAAGTTGGTGTTTTGTCCACGGGGGACGAGCTGGTCGAGGCAGGCGAGATTGCTGAAACTAGTCAGATTTATGATGCGAACCGTCCCATGTTGCTTGCTCAATTGCACCGTTGGGGGTTTGAGGCGATTGATCTTGGCAAAGCGCCCGACGCGCGCGTGGTTTTGTCCGATATGCTGGATGAGGCTGCACAATCCTGTGATGCGATCCTGACATCCGGTGGGGCATCTGCGGGGGATGAAGATCACATGTCCGCGCTTTTGCAAGAGACGGGTTCGCTCGCGATGTGGCGGATTGCATTGAAGCCGGGACGGCCCTTGGCTCTGGGCATGTGGGGCGGGGTGCCTGTTTTTGGATTGCCAGGAAATCCTGTGGCGGCACTGGTCTGCACCTTGGTTTTCGCGCGGCCTGCTTTGAATGCTTTAGGAGGCGCGGGCTGGACAGAACCGCAAGGGTTTATGGTGCCTGCCGCTTTTGAAAAACGTAAAAAGGCAGGGCGGCGCGAATTCTTGCGCGCGCGTCTCCGTGAGGGGCGTGTGGAAACGTTTGCGTCTGAAGGTTCTGGCCGGATCAGCGGTTTAAGTTGGGCTGAGGGTTTGGTTGAGCTGCCCGATGGCAACGTTGAAATCACGCAAGACACCCTTGTGCGCTACATTCCTTACGATCTGTTTTGAAGGAGGTACGAGAAGATGCAAATCCGTAAACCCGTCTCATTCGTGGCTACACAAGAGCCCGAAGCGGCGACGCTTTCTTATCGCGATATCCTTGGTCTTGATCTGATCGAAACATCGCCTTTCGCCTTGGTTTTTGAAGACGGCGAATTTACGGCGAATCTAGTCTAATCAAACGTGCCTGCAACGCGGCCCAAAAGCATGAAGGCGCGTGCTGTGCGTGTGCCGGACAGGGCCGCGATTTCGGAATCCGAAGCGATTTCTTCAAACTCTGAAAAGCTTTTATCAAAGCGGCGCAGAAAATGGTGCGCAGCATCGCGAAAAATCGTGTCTTGCTTCATGCGCGCTGCAGATAATGCGAGCGAAGAGCGATCTCTGATCCCGCCAAGAGCGGCAATTGCGCGACCGCGTTCGCCTGCAGCAAAACTACGCCAAACTTCAGGGCGCGCCGCATCGGGGCGGAGATCGTCCATGTAAATACCGTCTTGGCTAAGCAGGGTTAGAACGTCCTGCGCGGCTTGGATCAATTGTGCAGCTTTGCGGTCTTTCAAAGCTTTGCGCAGCGCATCAAAGCCAGCTTTGTCTTCCGCGTCTTCGGGGAAGTTCAAGGCGCGAATAAGTGCTTCGCGCTCAAGCGGTGGCTCCATCTCGGCGGCTTGCGTGCCAAGTGCGAGGCTGGGTTGCTCGGACGGGTCTGCGCTGGCAGGCTTGATCGGTGCAGGCTTACGAACAGGGGATGTATCGCGTTTGGTCGAGAAGGTCGCGAGGGTCGTTTCGGTCTTGCGCTGCGCAGCGGCAATTTCATCGAGCTTGCGATTCACAGAGGGCTCCGCAGCCATATTACGGCCTTGGTTTTGCGCGACGTAGGCTTGGCGAATGCCGTCGATAGCTGCTTGTAGACGCTGGCTTTCTTCACGCATCACACGGCTGGAACGCGCAGCAGTCGCAGCCACCCAAATCATCGCAACGGGCATGAAGATCGCAAGCATTGTCATCAAGAAACGCAAGCCGCCGGTACCCTCAGGCGCGGCTTCGCTGGGGAGCATGATGAAAAAGATAGCAGCGCCCAACAACCACACAAGGCTGAGCGCAATCGCGATCATCTCGATCCCCGTGATCGGGGATTTGCCAGGGCGGTCGTAGATGCCCAAAGGGGTTGATTTTCCGTCAGAGCCGTCAGCCATGCTCACTTCTTTCGCGCTAAATTTGGCGTTGGTTTAGATGAATTCGATCTTTAGCACTTCATAGGACTTGCTGCCACCGGGGGTGCGCACCTCTACGCTATCACCTTCATCCTTACCGATCAAAGCGCGCGCGATCGGGGATTTGATATTGAGCAATCCGGCCTCCACATTCGCCTCATGCTCGCCCACAATCTGCCAAGTCTTTTCTTCGTCGGTGTCTTCGTCCACCAAGGTGATCGTTGCGCCAAACTTGATCGTGCCGTTCAGCGTTGCGGGATCAATGACAGCCGCCAAGGACAAAATGCCTTCTAGCAGCTTCACACGGCCCTCGATGAAGCTGTGTTTCTCGCGTGCGGAATGATATTCGGCGTTCTCAGACAAGTCGCCGTGCTCACGCGCCTCTGCGATGGCCGCAATAATTGCGGGGCGTTCAACGGTTTTGAGGTTCTTTAACTCAACTTCAACCGCTGTGTGTCCCGATTTGGTCATCGGTATCTTTTCCATGGGCAACCCCGCCGTTCTCTACGCTCTTGATACACAAAAAAGCACCGGACGTGCCGGCGCTGTGGATCTTACTCTTTTCAAATCTGAGAGTGCCCCGAGCTTATGGGGAATTGCAAGCAATGATGCAGTTCAGTGCGTATTCGTGCGAAGAGTATGGTTTTTCGCACCTTTCGAAACGATTTACGCGTCGTTCCGATTGACCACATTAGGCATGGCTTGCTAGGCCTCAGCGCAACTTTATTTCATGCTCACGAGAGGAGCCATCATGTCCGAAGTCGAACGCGAAGCGATGGAGTACGACGTTGTGATCGTGGGCGCTGGCCCTGCGGGCCTGTCCGCGGCGATCCGCCTAAAGCAATTGAACGCCGATCTTGAGGTCGTTGTTCTTGAAAAGGGCTCCGAAGTGGGTGCGCATATTCTGTCTGGCGCAGTTCTGGATCCATCAGGTTTGAGCCGTTTGTTCCCGGATTGGAAAGAAAAGGGCGCGCCGTTGAATGTGCCTGTCAAAGAAGACAATTTTTACATGTTAGGTGAAGCGGGCCAGATCCGCATTCCGAACTTCATCTTGCCGCCTTTGATGAACAACCACGGAAACTACATCGTTTCCATGGGCAACGTGTGCCGCTGGATGGCCGAGCAGGCTGAAGCATTGGGTGTAGAAATTTTCCCGGGCATGGCCTGTTCTGAACTCATCTACGGTGAAAACGGCGAACTCAGCGGTGTTGTCGCGGGCGAGTTTGGCAAGAACGCCGATGGCACCCCCGGTCCATCTTATGAGCCGGGCATGGTTTTGAGTGGTAAGTACGTGTTCCTGTCTGAAGGTGTGCGTGGATCGCTCAGCAAAGAAGTGATCGCGAAGTTCACATTGGATTCCCGCTGTGACATTGCCAAGTTCGGCATCGGCATGAAGGAAATCTGGGAAATTGATCCCGAGAAGCACAATGAGGGCGAAGTGACCCACACATTGGGCTGGCCTGTTGGTTTCAAGAATGGTGGCGGTTCGTTTATCTATCACCTTGATAACAATCAGGTTTACGTCGGATACATCATCGATCTGAACTACAAAAACCCCTACATTTTCCCCTACATGGAGTTCCAGCGCTTCAAGCATCACCCGAAAGTTGCGGAGCTGCTGAAAGGCGGTAAGCGGATTTCTTATGGTGCGCGTGCGGTGACGAAGGGCGGTTTCCAGTCGATTCCAGAAGTAGCCTTCCCCGGTGGCGCGTTGCTTGGGTGTTCTGCAGGGCTTGTGAATTTACCGCGCATCAAGGGCAATCACAACGCGATGCATTCTGGAATTGAAGCTGCGGAAGCGGCGTTTGCGGCGATTGAAGCAGGCCGCTCTGGCGATACGCTCGAGGATTATACGGCGTCCTTGAAAGAGGGCGTTATTGGTCAGGATCTAAAGAAAGTGCGCAATGTTGCGCCTTTGAATGCACGCTTTGGCCCGCTGGGTGGTATGGCGTTTGGCGGTTTTGATATGTGGTTCCAAACGATCTTCAAGGTCTCGCCATTCGGGACTTTGAAGCATGGCAAGACGGACGCTGAGTCTACCGAAGACGCAAGCAAGCATGAACCGATTGATTATCCAAAGCCGGACGGCACGCTCAGCTTTGATCGCCTCACTAATGTCGCGTTCAGCTTTACTAACCATGAAGAAAGCCAGCCAGCGCATTTACAGCTGACTGATCCGTCTGTCCCGATGTCGATCAATATGCCGAAATATGCGGAGCCTGCTCAACGCTATTGCCCTGCTGGCGTTTACGAAGTCGTTGACGAGAAGTTTGTCATCAATTTCCAGAACTGCGTGCATTGTAAGACTTGCGACATCAAGGATCCAAGCCAAAACATCACATGGGTTACACCTCAAGGGGGCGACGGGCCAAATTATCCGAACATGTGATTTGGACTGTTTTTGAATGATGGGGCAGGCTTAGGCCTGCCCTTTTTTGTTCAACATTTGCTCGACCGCATTTTTGTAACTGCTGCTCACGGGAATCGAGCGGCCATCAGACAGTGTGAGTGTATGACGCCGTGCAACGCGAGTCAGCCCGTTTGAATGGGCCTGCGCAGCCCAATGAGAGCGGTGGGTTTGAACACCTGCGATGCCATCTAGCAGATCAATCGCATCGGCCATGCGCATTAGGATCATCTCGCTTCCCAAGGTGGTCGCGACGTTCACATAGTGATCCTGCATGGACATGGAAATGATCTGGCCCTCGCGCAAACGAGTTGGTAACCGCTGCGCGAGCCGTGCGGTTTGAAGCGTTATCGGGGGCACATCTTTGAGGGTTGCCTCGCTTGTTTCTTCCGATGCGGACGTTCCGCTGCGAGAGGCCACAAGATGGGCAAGGCCCGCGATCAATATGGCCATTATTGTGACTTGCAGTGAGAGCACTGGAAAGACCACATCAATCAAATGGTCTGGTCGGAACACTTTGTTCAAAGTGATCACAAATGCCGTTCCCGGCACGCTGCCGATCGCCGAGCCTATGGCAACCTGAAAGAGCGATGGGAGTGCGCGCAACCAACGGCTCTCGATAGCTGCGGTGATACAGAATTCCATAAAGACGCCAATGACGCTGATCGCGATGGACCAAAAGACGACGCGATCCCAAAACTCAAGATCATCACTGGTGTCAAAAGGACCCAAAAAAACGCAAATGAAAATAGCGAGGGCGAAGACGGCGATGCGTTGATCTGCTCGGCTTTGCTTTGTAATTTCACGCATCGTGTAATTGCATTCCTGATAATTTCGCGAAGAATCACAGTGTTACACGCAGACGGACTTCGAAAAAAGCGCGAAACGACTAAAGGTTGTAATTGTGAGTGAAGCGGCGCACGCCCCATTTATCCCTATGTGTGAGCCGCAATTTGAGACTAACATTTTCAAATGTTCAGGAAGGCGGTGCATGAATGTGCACCGCCTTTCTTTTTCGTGGCTTGCGAATGAATGGCACAATACACAAAAATATTCACATCTTGGACTCACCTTATCGTGCGCAAACATTGCTTTACATGAGACGACGACCTAGTTTCTTCCAAAGCAATGCACACAAAGGAGCATGCCACGTGCCCACACGCGTTTTACGGCAAATTAGCTTTGCCGCGGTTCTTGCCATTCTGGGAATGCCGCTTTCTGCGGAACCCGCAGGCTCCTATCTTGCCGCGCGATCTGCGGCGGTCACGGGCGATTACGACGCAGCTGCTCGGTATTACACGCAAGTCTTAGCGCGGGATCCGTCTAATCCTGAAATTCTGGAAAATGCGAGTTTCGCGTTGCTGGCGCTTGGTGATATTGATCGTGCCGCCGTCGTAGGTGGTAAATTGCTTGCGGATGTGCAAAGCAGTCAAGTGGCGCAAATGGCCGTCTTGGCGCAAAAAGCAGGTGAAGAAAACTATCCTGACGTGCTTGCGCGCATTCTTGAAAACCAAGGTGTTGGGCCGCTAGTAGATGGTTTGCTGCGTTCTTGGGCACAAGTCGGCATTGGCGAAGTTACTGCAGCTTTGAGCAATTTTGACAAGGTCGGTGAGGAACGTGGACTTCAAGGGTTTGCGCTCTATCACAAGGCGTTAGCCCTTGCGATGGTTGGTGATTTTGAAGGATCTGACGCGATATTCGCCAAGCAAGAAGCAGGTGCGTTGCGTCAAACCCGACGCGGGGCCATTGCCCATATTGAAGTGCTTAGCCTGCTGGATCGCACGGACGAAGCGCTGAGAATGCTTGATCAATCCTTTGGCTCTGATCTTGATCCGAAGCTTCAAAGTATGCGTGTGACGCTTGCGGAGGGCGGGAAGCTTTCTTTCACTCAGGTGAAGACCGCGCGCGACGGCATGGCCGAGGTGTTCTTTACCGTTGCAAGCGCTCTGCGCAATGAAGCAAGCGAGGATTACACGCTGCTCTACACCCGCGTCGCGGAGTATCTAAATCCCATCCATTCAGATGCGACCCTGCTTTCAGCTGGCTTGCTTGAACAGATGGAGCGGTTTGAACTGGCGACGCAAACCTACAAGAAAGTCGGACGTGGCGATCCTGCGTTTCATGCCGCTGAACTTGGACGCGCGGAAGCGTTGCGACGCAGTGGTAAGCCGGATGCAGCGATTGAGGTACTTGAAAATCTCGCACGAACCCACAGCAGCCTTGCAATGGTGCATTCCTCGCTTGGGGATGCTTTTCGCCAGATGGAGCGCTTTGAAGAGGCCGTAAGGGCTTATGACACAGCACTCGCGCAGTATGAAGAAGAGGTGAACGGCCAATGGTTCATCTACTACGCGCGTGGCATCTCACATGAACGTTTGGATAAATGGGTAGAGGCTGAGGCAGACTTCCGCAAAGCGTTGGAATTGAACCCAGAACAGCCTCAGGTATTGAATTATCTCGGGTACTCGTTGGTCGAAAAACAGGTGAAGCTTGATGAGGCGCTGGGTATGATCGAGCGCGCCGTCGCTGCACGTCCTGACAGTGGCTACATTGTCGATAGTTTGGGCTGGGTTCTGTTCCGTTTGGGGCGTTATGATGAAGCCGTCGCCCCGATGGAGCGCGCAACAGAATTGATGGCGATTGATCCGATTGTGAATGACCACTTGGGCGATGTGTACTGGTCCGTTGGCCGCTTTCTAGAAGCAGAATTCCAATGGAAGCGCGCCCTTTCCTTCGTCGATTTTGGTGATGCTAGCCAAGAAGCTGATCCAGATCGCATACGTCGAAAATTGGAAGTTGGTCTTGATCAAGTGCTGGAAGAAGAGGGCGTGGAGCCCCTTAGACTGGCTGATGACGGCTAAAGTAGTCACGCGGCACGCGCGCGCAAAGATAAATCTGTGTTTGCATGTGACGGGCCAACGCGAGAACGGCTATCATCTGTTGGATAGCCTGGTTTGTTTCGCTGATGTGGGGGATGTGTTGCACGTCGCACCTGCCGATCATTTGAGCCTGCATGTTGATGGCCTGTTAAGCGAAGGTGTTCCAACAGATGGGCGCAATTTGGTGCTGAAAGCCGCGAAGCTTTTCGAACATCCAGAAGGTGCAACGATAACCCTGACGAAGAACCTGCCGAATGCGGCCGGCATCGGGGGGGGATCAGCGGATGCAGCGGCTGCCCTGCTTGCAATGGCGGAGCTTTGGGACCAACCGATCCCTGACAATGTAGTGCAATTGGGGGCCGATGTGCCTGTGTGTCTCGCCCCGATGGCACTGCGCATGCGCGGAGTTGGCGAAGATCTATCCCTCATTCCGCCACTTCCACCGCTTTGGGCTGTGATGGTCAATCCACGCATCGCGGTCGAGACACCTCCAGTCTTCAAGGCATTGAAAAATAAAAATAATGCGGGTCTGAGTGAGATGCCAGAGTGGCATGACGCGCGCGAGTTCGCAGCTTGGTGCGCAATGCAACGCAATGATTTACAAACGCCTGCGATTGAATTGGCACCTGTGATTGAGCAAACTTTAGATGCGTTACACCCGTCTTTGCTTGCGCGTATGTCAGGATCCGGCGCTACTTGTTTTGGGCTTTGCGAAAGTGCAGAGCAGGCAGAGATATTAGCCACGCAGATTCGCGCAGAGCACCCAAATTGGTGGGTTGTCGCGACGACGTTTAGTTGATCCGCGCCACAACGTAGTCCGCCAAATCACGCAGCATTTCGCGCACGGGATGTGCGGGCAGGTAATCTATCGCTTTGACCGCTTTTTCTGCCCATGCCAGCGCTTCATCACGTGTGTCATCCAGCGCACCGTGCTTGTGAAGCAGGGCAATCGCCGTTTCCAGATCACCGTCTTCCTGACGCCCTTTTTCAATTGTGCGTTCCCAGAATGCGCGCTCTTCCGCGTCGGCTTTTGCAATCGCTTTGATTAACGGCAAGGTCAATTTTTTCTCGCGGAAATCATCGCCGATGTTTTTGCCGATTGCACCTGCATCCCCCGACATATCCAGCAGATCGTCCACAATCTGGAAGGCGATGCCCAAGGCATCCCCGTAGTCGAACAGGGCTTTCACATGCGCTTCATCTGCGCCTGCGATCACGCCACCAACCTCTGTCGCCGCAGAGAAAAGCGCCGCGGTTTTGCCGCGTACCACCTGAAGATAGATGGCTTCAGTCGTGGACAGATCCTGCGAGGCCGTCAGCTGCAACACTTCTCCCTCCGCGATCGTGGCAGATGCATTTGCGAGGATATCGAGCACCCGCATGGAGCCAGTCTCAACCATCAATTGGAACGAACGCGAGAAGAGATAATCGCCCACAAGAACCGAAGATTTGTTGTCCCACAAGAGGTTCGCTGTTGGGCGACCACGGCGCTGGCCACTTTCATCCACTACATCATCGTGGAGTAACGTTGCCGTATGAATAAACTCAACCGTCGCGGCCAGATGCACATGATAGGGACCGTCGTAGCCACACAAATGCGCCGCGGCGAGGGTGAGCATGGGGCGCAAACGTTTGCCGCCTGCCTCGACCAAATGCGCCGTGACTTCTGGAATACGGGGCGCATGTTCGGATGCCATACGCTGCTGGATCAACACATTCACCGCGTTAAGATCGTCGGCCAAATAGGCAGCCATAGCATCATGCGGCTTCATTGAATTTTTGTCCAAGCTCATCACACTCTCGTTCCTGCTCTCGACATTTGAAGGCACCGCGCTTAGGTCATTTGGTATGCAAGAATTGATGCGCACCAATGACATAACCCTGACGGCTTTGGTTCGTGCCCTCCTTGACGAGGCGGGTATACCGATGTTTGAGTTAGACGTAAATATGAGCGTTCTCGAAGGCTCCATAGGCATTTTGCCGCGGCGTGTGATGGTCGCGGAACGTGACTATGATCGGGTGATTCGGATACTGTCGGACAATGAAGTTGAACTCCCCCATCAGTGATCATTTTGACGATGCCGACCTAAGCGTCGACGACTTCCTTGGTGGTTTAGTGAAGATTGCCCAGCCCCTGAAGGGGTATCGTGGCGGCGTTGATCCGGTTTTGCTGGCCGCGAGCATTCCTGCGAAAGCAGGAGAGACGGTGTTGGAATTGGGGTGTGGGGGTGGTGTGGCCTCCCTCTGTCTGGCGCGGCGTCTGGTGGGATTGACGCTGACGGGTGTCGAGCTTCAAGAAAACTACGCAGATCTGGCGCGCCGCAATGCGGAGCGTAACGCGCTTGATCTAAATGTTGTGCATGCAGATATTAATGCGCTTCCGTTCGAAGTACTTGACCAGCGTTTTGATCATGTGTTCGCAAATCCGCCCTACTATGACCGCGCGCACAGTGTCCCTGCGCGAGACAAAGGGCGTGAAACTGGGCTTGGTGGAAACACGCCCTTGAGGAAATGGGTCGCTGTTGCGTCCAAGCGTTTGGCCCCGAAAGGGCAGGCGCATTTTGTGCAGCGCGCAGACCGTTTGGCGGACTTGTTGTCAGCGGTTCACGTGCATCTTGGCTCTATCGAGGTCCAGCCGCTTTGCGCGCGCAGAGGGCGTGCGGCTCATTTGGTGCTTGTGCGGGGAAAAAAATCGGGACGGGCAGATTTTCGCTTACACGCCCCAATTGTGATGCATGTGGGCGCACGTCACGATGAAAATTCCAAGAATTACAATGAGATAATCGAAGCGGTCCTGCGCCGTGGTGCCAGTTTAGCCTTTGGTGGAACTCTCTAAAGCCTGCGAAATTTAACTCTTTGCTAACCAGATGATGCAACTGCAGCGTGACACAGGAATCTTTCTGTGCTGCTATGAATTTGCACATCTAACCTTAGGAGGACCTCGATGAGCTTGAGTTCGCATCTGGAACAACTGAAGAAGAAACACTCAAACCTGTCTGCCGAAGTGGAGGCAGCACAACGCGCCCCTGGTACGCAAGATCTTCACATCGCAGAGCTCAAAAAACAGAAACTTCAACTTAAACAACAGATAACGCGCCTTTCGAGTTGAGCGTAGTCTAAGATTTAAGTGACTTTAACCGGCGGTAAGGATATCCTCACCGCTGGTTTTTTAATGGACTTAGCCAACACCCTGCAACGACATGACCGCCAGATCGTCGCTTACTTTCGCTTCGATTGCGAGGGCGGCGGCCTGTGCGCTGGCCGCTGTCGTGAAATAGGGGATCTTGCCATACAAAGCGACGGAGCGGATTTCGCGGCTGTCTTCTACCGCTTGAGCGCCCTCTGTGGTATTGATAACCAACGCGATCTCTTCGTTCTTCAGGTTGTCGACAATGTTCGGGCGACCTTCATAGACCTTGTTGACCACCTCACATGCAATGCCTGCCGCTGTGAGCCAGCTTTGCGTGCCGCGTGTTGCGGCGAAGGTGAAACCAAGGGACGCAAGCAATTGCGCCGCTTCCAAGGTTTTGTCGGTCTTGTCGTCGTCGCGAATTGAGACAAAGACTTTGCCAGAGCTTGGCAAGGTAACGCCCGCGCCCATTTGTGCTTTGAGGAAGGCGCGCGCGAAGGATGTGTCCCAGCCCATGACTTCGCCCGTAGAGCGCATTTCGGGACCAAGGATGGTGTCGACACCGGGGAATCGCGCGAAGGGCAAAACCGCCTCTTTCACGGAGAACCATGGCATTTTGTAATCCGCCAAGGTCATTTGATCCGGCATCGGTTGCGAGCCAGGGATCGCATCGGTTGGATAAGCACCGCGCTTTGGGAAGTTGCTAAGCGGCTCACCCGCCATCAAGCGCGCAGCGATAGAGGCAATGGCTGAATCGGTCGCTTTAGCGACGAAAGGAACGGTGCGCGAGGCCCGTGGATTGACCTCGATCAGGTAAATTTCATCGTCTTTGATTGCGAACTGCACGTTCATCAGGCCGACCACATTGAGGGCCAAAGCCAGTGCGTGTGTTTGTTCTTCAATGCGTTTGATGACGTCATCAGCCAAGGAATAAGGCGGCAAGGAACAGGCGCTATCACCGGAGTGAACGCCCGCCTCTTCGATATGCTGCATGATGCCTGTGACGTGGACCTCTTTGCCATCGCAGAGCGCGTCAACATCTAGCTCAACCGCGCCAGAGAGGTAGCTATCAAGCAGAACAGGGCTGTCGCCGGAAACGACCACGGCTTCAGCGATGTAGCGCTCCAACTGCGCCATATCACGCACAATTTCCATCGCGCGACCACCCAAGACGTAGGATGGGCGAATGACCAGTGGGAAGCCAATCTCTTCTGCAATGCTGAGCGCTTCTGCGTCTGTAGAGGCGATACCGTTCTTGGGTTGTTTCAAGTTCAATTGATTCACAAGTGCCTGAAAACGCTCACGATCTTCGGCAAGGTCGATTGCGTCAGGGGTGGTGCCGAGGATTGGAATGCCTTCTGCTTCGAGCGCGTTTGCCAGTTTAAGTGGCGTTTGACCGCCGAACTGAACGATGACGCCATGAAGCGTGCCATCTTCCATTTCAACGCGCAGAATTTCCATCACGTGTTCGAACGTCAAAGGCTCAAAGTAAAGGCGATCAGAGGTGTCATAATCCGTCGAAACAGTTTCGGGATTGCAGTTGATCATTATCGTCTCATAGCCCGCGTCCGTCAGCGCATAGCAGGCGTGACAGCAGCAGTAATCAAACTCGATCCCTTGACCGATCCGATTAGGACCACCGCCAAGAATGACGACTTTATTGCGATCCGACGGACGCGCCTCGCATTCTACATCGCCAAAGGCGGGCGCTTCGTAGGTGGAGTACATGTAGGGCGTTTGCGCTTCAAATTCTGCGGCGCATGTGTCGATGCGCTTGAACACGGCATTTACACCGACTGTGTGACGCGCTTTGCGAACGTCTTTTTCTTTGAAGCCGGTCAGATTGGCAAGGCGCGCATCCGTGAAGCCCATCATTTTGAGGTGACGCAAACCCGCCTCGTCGCTTGGAAGGCCATTGGAGCGCACGCCCTCTTCCGCATCAACAATTTCGCGGATACGCGCCAAGAACCATGGGTCAAACATCGTAACGCCGTGGATTTCATCGTCCGTAAGCCCGTGACGCATCGCCTGCGCGATAGTGCGCATGCGATCTGGGGTTTGCTTGGAAATGGCTTTGATAACTGCGGATTTCTCTGGCGCGCCTTCGATCTCAATCTCGTCGAAACCCGTGAGGTCGCTCTCCATCGAGGCGAGTGCCTTTTGCAAGCTCTCGTGGATTGTACGACCAATCGCCATAGTTTCGCCGACGGATTTCATCGCTGTGGTGAGGTAAGGCTCGGAGCCTGGGAATTTCTCAAACGCGAATTTTGGGATTTTGGTGACGACATAGTCGATAGTTGGCTCGAACGACGCGGGGGTCACTTTAGTAATGTCGTTGTCCAACTCATCCAGCGTGTAGCCAACGGCTAATTTCGCTGCGATCTTGGCAATCGGGAAGCCTGTTGCTTTGGACGCCAATGCAGAAGAACGAGACACGCGTGGGTTCATCTCAATAACGACTATGCGGCCATCCGCGGGGTTCACGGCCCACTGCACGTTGGAGCCGCCTGTTTCCACGCCAATCTCGCGCAGGACCGCGATGGAGTGGTTGCGCATCACTTGGTATTCTTTGTCTGTCAGCGTCAGGGCAGGAGCGACAGTGATCGAATCGCCCGTGTGCACTCCCATAGGGTCGATATTTTCAATCGCGCAAACGATAATGGCGTTGTCGGCGGTGTCGCGCACGACTTCCATCTCGAATTCTTTCCAACCGAGCAGGGATTGATCGACGAGAATTTGGTTAACCGGTGAGGCATCCATGCCAGAGCGGCAGAAGAATTCGTAATCTTCGCGGTTATACGCAACGCCGCCGCCCGTGCCGCCCATGGTAAAGGCAGGGCGGATAATTGCGGGCAGGCCGATTTGTTCGAGGTCTTCGAGCGCGAGGCGTACGCCTTCGTTCAGGTCGGCTTTGCCGTTTTCATCCGTTGGCGCAGTAACAATTGTGGCTTTCGGGTTCTCGATGCCAAGACGGTCCATGGCTTCGCGGAACAGCTTGCGATCTTCTGCCATTTCAATGGCTTCGCGTTTCGCACCGATCATTTCGACATTGAATTTCTCAAGCACGCCCATTTCTTCAAGTGCGAGGGATGTGTTCAGACCCGTTTGACCACCCATGGTTGGCAGCAACGCATCGGGGCGTTCTTTCTCGATGATCTTGGCGACAATCTCGGGCGTGATCGGTTCAATATATGTCGCATCCGCAAGACCTGGATCAGTCATAATCGTCGCAGGATTCGAGTTCACCAGAATGACGCGGTAACCTTCTTCGCGCAGAGCTTTGCAAGCCTGTGCGCCGGAGTAGTCGAATTCGCAGGCTTGCCCGATGACAATTGGCCCCGCGCCGATGATCATGATGGAGGAGATATCAGTACGTTTAGGCATGGGCAGACCTCTTTTTCGAGCGCACTTCAAGGGGGCAAACCCTCGAGTCGCGGCAGCGTGCAAATTGTCGTGGGTTATAGACAGGACAGGGGCAGGTTCAAGGGGCATATGGGTGTGCACGCAAGCATCCCTTGACTTTCGCGCCCGCGCGCGGTGTATCGGCCCAAACTTATAGCCCTTTCCGAAGGAAATTCGCCATGCATGCCTATCGCAGTCACACTTGCGCCGATCTGAACAAATCCAACGTAGGCGAGACTGTGCGTCTTTCTGGCTGGGTCCATCGCGTCCGCGATCACGGCGGTCTTTTGTTTATCGATCTGCGCGACCACTACGGCATTACGCAAGTCATGGCCGATCCTGATAGCCCTGTGTTTGCTGAGATCGAAAAAGTGCGTTCTGAGTGGTGTATCCGCATCGATGGCAACGTCATGGCGCGCGACGAAAGCTTGGTGAACCCGAAAATCCCAACTGGCGAAGTTGAAGTGTTTATTCGCGACATTGAAGTGCTTGGCTCCGCGTCCGAGCTGCCGTTGATGGTGTTCGGCGAGCAGGAGTACCCAGAGGAAACGCGTCTTAAGTATCGATACCTCGATCTGCGCCGCGAAAAGTTGCAGCGAAATATGACCCTACGCTCTGATGTGGTCGCTTCGATGCGCAAACGCATGTGGGACCAGAACTTTCGCGAGTATCAAACGCCGATCATCACAGCGTCCAGCCCGGAAGGCGCGCGTGACTTCCTAGTACCATCGCGTCAGCACCCAGGTAAGTTCTACGCACTTCCGCAGGCACCACAGCAGTTTAAACAGCTGATCATGGTCTCTGGCTTCGACAAATACTTCCAAATCGCACCTTGTTTCCGCGACGAAGACCCGCGTGCGGATCGCTCGCCCACAGATTTCTACCAACTCGACCTTGAGATGAGCTTTGTGGAGCAAGAAGACGTGTTCAACACGATCCAGCCGGTCGTTGGTGGTATCTTTGAAGAATTCGGTGGTGGTCGCAAAGTCGATCAAACGTGGGAGCAGATTTCCTACAAAGATGCGGCGCTTTGGTATGGCTCCGACAAGCCCGACCTGCGCAACCCAATCAAGATGCAGGTTGTGTCCGAGCATTTTGCTGGCTCCGGTTTTGCGATCTTCGCGAAATTGTTGGAGCAAGACGGCACAGAGATCCGCGCGATCCCAGCGCCGACAGGTGGGTCACGCAAGTTCTGTGACCGCATGAATGCGTTTGCACAGAAAGAGGGTCTGCCGGGCATGGGCTATATCTTCTGGCGCGATCAGGGCGAGGGAATGGAGGCGGCAGGACCGTTGGCCAAGAACATCGGACCTGAGCGTACAGAGGCGATCCGTCAGCAATTGGGTCTGGGCGTCGGTGATGCAGCGTTCTTCCTGGGCGGTAAGCCAAGCGCGTTTGAAAGCGTAGCTGGTCGTGCGCGTAACGAGATTGGTCAAGCGTTGAAGCTTATTGACGAAGATCGTTTCGCCTTCGCTTGGATCGTCGATTTCCCAATGTATGAAGCGGATGAAGAGACGGGTAAGATTGATTTCTCGCACAATCCGTTTTCGATGCCCCAAGGTGGACTTGAGGCGCTAAATGGCGATCCTCTTGATGTGCTCGGGTATCAGTATGACCTTGCGTGCAACGGCTATGAGCTGATTTCAGGAGCGATCCGAAACCACCAGCCTGACATCATGTTCAAAGCGTTTGAACTTGCGGGGTATGGTAAGGACGAAGTCGAGAAGCGTTTTGGTGGTATGGTCAATGCGTTTCAATACGGTGCTCCACCCCACGGTGGTTGCGCTGCGGGAATCGACCGGATTGTGATGTTGCTGGCGGATGAAGCGAACATTCGCGAAGTTATCATGTTCCCTATGAACCAGCGCGCGGAAGATCTGATGATGAATGCGCCGTCAGAGCCGATGAGCGATCAGATGATGGAACTTGGCCTGCGCGTTATTCCGCAGGACTAAGCGAAGGTGCCCTGCGTGCTACAGCACGCAGGTTACTCCCCCAGCACGCGTTCGATCTGGGAAAGCCCTTTTGATCCTGTGTATGTCTCTGGCGCAGAGAAGAGCGGATCACGCAGTGCTTCGTCCAATGTGATAAAAGTCCAGCCTTCGGCCGCGTACCAAGCTAACAAATCATCCAAATGATCTGCGTTGATTTTGTTCATATGCAGCAGCAAAACATGCGAGAAGTCACGGCCCAATTCGAGCTGCGCGCGGGATTGAAAATGGGCTGTGCGCTCTTTCATGTGTGCTAGATACGCATTTGCGATCCGCTGCGCCGCAAGTTGGTCGCTCATGTCGAGCGCATCGACATATTCTAAATTGAACCGCCATTCGTCATTATCGATGGTGACGGGCGCGTTTATATAGCCTTGGTTTTTCAAAACAGTGTCCGCGATCTGTCTGGATTTCTCGGTCTTGCCCTCGCGCAAAAAGGGGAAGCGGTAGTATTTCTGGTCCTGCATCCATGGTCGCAGGGTGCGGTCTGTGCGGCTGACTTCGCGGCGAAAGCCCCAACGTGTGAGCGTGTCGTAGTCTGGATGCGACCAACTGTGATTGCCAACAGTGTGGCCTGCGCCTACGAAGGCTTCCATCACAGGTATGGTTTCATCATCGATTTGGCGACCGATCGCAAAGCCTGTCGCGACAATGTCATAGGGTTTCATCGCCGCAATGACGTCTTGGACAATCGTCATGACCTCTTGGGGGGGCGTGCGAGACCGCAAAACATATGGCAGATCATCAAGCGTGATCGCGATTTGTTGGGCATGCAGGGGAAGGGCGCACAGTGTGAGCCATATCATCAAAGCACGACTTAACATGACGCTGCTTTCGAGAGGTAGTATGTACGCGCGTGCTACAGCACGCGCGCAACGTTAAGGACGTTAACGACGACGATCGCGGCGCGCGGACATTGGCTGGAACGCCACGCCAACATGCGCTTCGCAGTAGGGCTTGCCCGCTTTTACAGGCAATCCGCAGAACCAGAAGTCATCTGTTGCAGGATCGCCTACGGGCCATTTGCATGTGCGCTCTGTCAATTCCATCAAGCTGATCTTCTTTGACTTTTTCTCGACCTCAGAAACCTTCGCGAGCGCTTCAGGGCTGATCTCGTTCGCAGATGGCTGCGGTGGCAAAGGTTGACCTGCGGGAATAATCGCGCGCCTCGCACGTGAGGGTGGCGGCGGCGGCGTCGTCGGCTCTGCAATCTGTGTCACAGCTTTTGGAGCCGCATTTGCCTTTGGCGCGGCCTTCGGTTTTGGCTCTGCCTTCGCGGCTTTTGGTTTTGCGTCCGCTTTCGCGGTGCTTGTTGTAGCGCGGTTCGACAGGCCGAGACGGTGTACTTTGCCGATCACAGCATTCCGCGTCACGCCGCCCAGCTCTTTAGCGATCTGACTTGCGGATTGGCCTTCGCCCCACATCTTTTTCAGGGTCTCAACGCGTTCATCTGTCCAGGACATTGCGGCTTCCTTATTCAAAAAAGCGGCCCTCATTGGTGCCGCTTCAGGTATCTTGGTGCTTGCCCCTATTCTAATCAGCCTCGCCTGAGATACAAGTCAGACGAATCACTGCCTAAGAGCTTTAGCCACCTATGACACAAAACAACGCATTGGACACACCGCAGATGGGCGCGCGCCGTTTTGGGCGGGTGAATTGGTTGGGCTTACAAACTTTGATCCATCGCGAAACCCGTCGTTTTCTCGCGGTTTGGACACAGACCCTACTGGCCCCGCTTGTTACAGCTGGACTTTTGCTACTGATTTTCAACCTTGCCGTCGGCCCGCGACGTGGCGAGGTGATGGGCGTGTCTTTCATCACTTTCATCGCACCGGGTATTTTGATGATGACTGTCATCCAAAATGCCTTCGCAAACGTGTCCTCTTCAATTGTGATCTCTAAAGTGCAAGGCAACATTGTCGATACGTTGATGCCACCTTTGTCACCGCTTGAGATGGTGATTGGGTATCTCGCAGGTGGTATCGGGCGTGGTGTATTTGTTGCGATAGCGATTGGGCTGGGCTTGCTCTTGTTTCTTGGCATTGGCGTACAACATCCGATCATGGCCTTGATCTTTGTTGTGCTTGGCTCTGCGTTTCTAGGTGGGCTTGGCATCATCGCAGGTGTGTTCGCCAACAAGTTCGATCAAATGGCGGCGATCACGAATTTCATCGTGACACCGCTCGCCATGCTCTCGGGAACTTTTTATTCCGTCACAGTTTTGCCGCCGATCTTGCGAGAGATCACATATTTCAACCCGATTTTCTACTTAATCGATGGGCTGCGCTACGCGGTGATCGGCGCGTCCGACAGCAACCCGTGGTCTGGTATGTTGATTTGCACGGTTTCCGTCCTGATCGTAGCAGGGATTGCGTGGCAAATGCTCCGCACAGGATATCGCCTTAAGCCTTAGCAAGCCTTGTTTCGCGCCACGCCAATAGAGCGGCACCCGCGACGATGATACCTGCACCAAGAAGCGATACAGATGTCGGAATGACGCCAAAAATTGCGGCGTCATAGAGACTTGCAAACAAAAGCGTGCCGTAGCTGAATGGCACGACAAACGAAGCATCCGCGCGCGCGAGTGAGTTCAAAAAACAGGTTTGCGCGGCGGCCATAAGGCTTCCGACCCCCGCCAAGGCGAGCCATTGCATCATCGTTGGTGCTTGCCACACAAAGACCACGGCGAGTGTGGCGATCACCAAGCCAATCGCATTGTTCACCAGCAAGATCTGAAACGGCGCTTCGCGTTTCGACAGGCGCTTCATGGAGATGATTTCTAGCCCCAAAATCAAGGCTGCCCCAAGCGCCAGCAAAGCGCCGGGCGCGATTGTCCCTGATCCGGGCCGCAAAAGAATGAGAGCGCCGGTCATTGCAACGCCTGCCGCGCTCCACCGCACCATGCCGACTTTCTCACCCAGTAAAAAAACCGCGAAAATCATCGCAAAAACAGGGTTGAGAAAACTTATCGCAGTCGCATCCGACAAGGGAATATAGGCAACCGACGCAAACATCAGCGTCACGCCCATTGCACCGCACAGCGTGCGCACCACATGCAGTTTCATATTCACCATGCCAAACTTGGGTCGCATAATCAGCCCAGCAGTGCCAAGCGTTAGCGCCGCAAACAAAAATCTGGCATGCGTGATTTGCAAGGGATGCAGTGGTTCTCCTAACGCGCCAGTGCCGAGAGCCTTGGCCAATAACGTGGTCGCCGCGATGAAAGCGGTCGCGCAAATCATCAGCACCATGGCAAGGCGCGGGTTGGTTTCGGGCAGGGTGCTCATACGCCATGACCTGATCCCAAAACCGACGCTGCGCAAGTTGCCATTTGACATCCGATACAAATGGGCTTGCGTAATGCTGTGGCGGCTGTAAGAAGAAGCCATGGTCTCCAACGCTCATAAACGTCTCCGACGACACATGCTCCGCGCTTAATTGCGTGTGATCAAGCCGTGCATGATGGCTCAAACATTCATGCATCATCCAAAATATTGACTTGGCCCTGCCGCTCAGGCACTCACGGGGCCTCTGAATTCCAAGGATACTTTCATGATCCCTTCCGTTTTGCCAACTTATTCGCGTGCACCCATGTCTTTCGTCAAAGGCGAGGGCAGTTGGCTTATCGAAGCGGACGGACGACGTTTTCTTGATCTTGGCGCGGGCATTGCGGTGAACGCGCTTGGCCACGCACACCCGACTTTGGTCGCGGCACTTACGGATCAAGCGAATGCGCTCTGGCATGTGTCCAACCTGTATCAAATTCCGCAACAGCAAAAGCTGGCAGATATGTTGGTAGAGCTGACATTCGCAGATACCGTCTTTTTCACCAACTCCGGCACGGAAAGTTGCGAGTTGGCGGTCAAAATGGCGCGCAAATACTGGTATGAAAAAGGCGTGCCGGAGCGGGTTGAAATCATTACGTTCGAGGGTTCTTTCCATGGGCGCTCCTCTGCGGGGATCGCGGCGGCTGGCTCGGAAAAGATGACCAAGGGCTTTGGACCTTTGCTTGGTGGCTTCAGACATCTGCCTTGGAACGATCATAAGGCCCTGACAGCGGCTATCACCGATCAAACCGCTGCGATTATGATCGAGCCTGTGCAAGGTGAAGGCGGTATTCGCCCGCTGCCTGATCAATGTCTGAAAGGCTTGCGCGATTTGTGCGACGAACACGGTATTCTGTTGATCCTGGATGAGGTGCAATGCGGTGTGGGTCGCACAGGCAAGCTGTTTGCGCATGAATGGGCAGGGATTGAACCTGATATTATGATGGTTGCCAAAGGTATCGGCGGTGGCTTCCCGCTCGGCGCGGTCCTTGCGACAGAAAACGCAGCAAGTGGCATGACTGCGGGCACGCATGGCTCCACATATGGCGGTAACCCATTGGGCTGCGCGGTGGGCTGTGCTGTTCTTGAAACAGTTGCGGAGCCTGATTTCCTCGCGGATGTCTCACGTCGTGCAGGGGCGCTGCGCCAAAGTCTTGAAGGGCTTATCGCGCAACACCCAGATGTGTTTGAAAGCGTGCGTGGTGCGGGCCTGATGCTTGGGCTCAAATGTAAGGCAACCAACATCGATATCGTGAATGCGGGCTTCGACAATGAGGTCATCACAGTCCCTGCCGCAGATAATGTGGTCCGCCTGCTTCCTGCCCTCAACATAACGGAAGACGATATTTCTGAAGCGGTTAAACGCCTAAGCTCTGCCGCCTCCCAAATCGAGAAAGCCTAACAGCTTCTTCGGTCCTTAAATATCTC